>ENA-UOOM01001148-UOOM01001148.1-fermentation-metagenome-genome-assembly--contig:-NODE-1148-length-26639-cov-96.726903_pt1 | contig 26639 bp, 24 predicted proteins | sample MGYA00245781_ERZ724031 | MGnify/ENA primary metagenome ERZ724031 (study PRJEB28704, sample SAMN03018317) | fermentation metagenome | biome: anthropogenic terrestrial biome; feature: soil... | reverse complement strand
GTTTACCATTATTTGACAGATCAAGTCTTGTTTGCAGCCGGCGTAAATTTTGCTTACGAAATACCCTGCGCCCCCTGGCAGGGTATCAGCCCAACTGCAATCTCCTTCAGATCGAAAGTTGACGAAAATACAGACCCCTTCGGGCGGACATTTTCTTCGCTTTCAGCATAATAACCGTAAACTCCGGTCACGATACTCTATCATCTTTCGACAAAATTTTGCTCTTCCCATAATAATTAGACTTATGCTAAAATTATGCTTAATTTGGTATTGTTAACTTGTCTGTGTTTGAGTTTCCTGCAATCCTCAAAAATTAAACACTATTGACACCTGTTTTTGAGGCTTTATAATTTATATAAATTTAGAGCAATTCACTTAGTATTGGAGAGAAGCCAATGAATCAACGAAATTTTGTCATAGTTCTTGTAATCATTGCCGCCTTGCTTGCTGGATGGATGTTTTACACCTCCCAACAAGCCGTCCAGGCTGAACCGATCGAATCGATCAGCAGCAAATATTGGAGTTCAGGTCACGCGGATGCTGAATCTGAAGCCTTTACCCACTGGAACGAAGACGATCCGGCTGAAGTCCCGGTCTTCTGCGCCAAATGCCACAGCAATTCCGCTTTCGCCGATTTCGTCGGTGCGGATGGCTCAGAAGCTGGAAGAGTCAATGCCCCCGGAAAAATCAACGACCCGATCAGCTGCACCGCCTGCCACAGCGATGCCGCCCATGCACTCGATGCCGTCACCTTCCCCTCCGGCAACGAAATTACCGCCACCGGAAAGAATTCAGTCTGCATGACCTGTCACAGCGGTCTCTCAGCCGGCACCAGCGTTGACACAACGGTTGAAGGTCTGGACGAAGATGCCCCGATCGAGGGTTCCAGCCTGATGGGTCCCCATTATTACCATGCTGCCGCTGTCCACCAGGGCGCGGACGCCGCTGTTGCCTACCAGTATGAAGGCAAAACATACGTCGGCGCATTCAAACACGCCAACACTGTCGATTCCTGCACCAAATGCCACGACCCTCACTCCCTGCACACCCGGGATATCCCTGAATCTGATGCCAGCCTCTGCTCCACCTGTCACTCCAACGTTTCCGGCTGGGCAGACTATCGCAGCGTGAACATGTCCAATATCGATTATGACGGCGATGGCACGGTTGAACCGGTTTTCGACGAAATTGAAGGCATGAAAGTTATCCTCGAGGAAGCCTTAAACAAGTATTCTCAGGCAGTTGTTGGTGTTGGCTTTGGCTTCGACTTCGACAATTACCCCTACGCCTTTATTGATGGCAATACGGATGGTGAGATCGACGAGAGCGAGGCTATCTTCCCTAATCAATACAACACCTTCACTCCACGCATGCTCAAAGCAGCCTTCAACTTTATGTTCGTACAAAAAGAACCTGCCGCTTACGTTCACAACCCCGATTACGTTCTGCAGCTGCTGTTTGACTCCATTGAAGACCTCGGCGCCCAGAGTGGCGTGACTACTGCAGGTCTGACCCGACCTTAGGGTCAGGTCATAGTCTGGACATAAGAAGGCAACCTCATGAGCCCAACTAAAAAGAGACAAATATTTTACATCGTTTATTTCACCCTGGTGCTGTTGCCAGCCTTCGCCATGTTGGTTTCAGGTTATTTCCGCGGAGATGGCATCCGTGATACAGCCGTACTGCTCGGTTTCATCGGTATGGCTTTGGCAGGTATTCAGCTAATCTCCATCGGGCGTATCCACTGGCTGGCAGATGCCCTCGATATGGACAAGGTTTACAACAATCACCACTGGGTGTCTCTGCTTTCCATCCTGCTGATCATCGCCCACTTTATGCTGCTCAGCTGGTACAACCCCCTCATCGCCACCTATCTGAACGTTTTTGAAGCCCCCTGGATGATCGGCGCCGGTACGATCGGGTTGTTCGGTTTGATCCTGATCGGCATCACTTCCGTTTTGCGTAAATCTTTCAAAATGGATTACCGCTATTGGCTGCTGATCCACGATATTTTGACCATCGTCATCCTCGTTTTTGGTATGTGGCACCTCTTCAAGGTTGGATACTACACCAGCCACCCTTTTATGCGAGCGATTTGGTACTTCGAAATAGCCGTTTGGGTGGTGGCGTTTGCTTATATCCGCATCATCAGACCTTACCGAATCGGTCAGAAACCCTACATGGTAAAATCTGTGGTCGGCGAATCTGCCGATACCTACAGCCTGACCCTCGAGCCCGATGGTCACGAAGGCGTGCCTTTCGAAGCCGGTCAGGTTGCTTGGATCAGCACCGGGCAATCACCTTTTGTGCTTAGCCGTAATCCGTTCTCTTATTCTGGCAGCGCCGAAGCTGATGGCGACCTTCGCTTTTCGATCAAAAACCTGGGCGATTTCACCTCCACCATCCCCCATATGAAAAAAGGACAGCGTGTCTATGTGGATGGTCCGTATGGAACCTTCAACCTTGCCGACCCGCGCATGCAGAACGGTTTGGTTTTGATTGCCGGCGGCATAGGTCTGGCGCCGGTGATGAGCATTCTCAACACACTTGCCGATCGCGGGGATCATCGCCCCTGTTATGTTTTCTATGGCGACCTCAACGAAGATAACGCCCTCTATGAGGACGAGTTTGCACGCCTTAAAGACAAAGTCAACATGGCTTTTGTGCAGGTTTTGGAAAAGCCGAAGGATGAAGAATATCCATACCGCGGTTACATTACCAAAGAAATCTTGCTCGACCACCTGCCGCAAAACTACAAGGAGCTCTTTTACTTTGTTTGTGGTCCCGCCGCTATGCTCAGAGCTATTGAAAAACACTTCGATGCTATGGGTATTGACCAGTCGCAGATTCATGAAGAAAACTACACCATGGCTTAATATTTTCGCCGCAGATTATCAAACCATCAGATAAAGCAAACCGGGTTCAAAATACGAACCCGGTTTTTTCTATTGCTCAATTTGTCATTTGGAGCAAAGCGCCGGTCATTGCGAGGGAAGCGTCCGTCATTGCGAACGAAACGTCCGTCATTGCGAGCGAAGCGAAGCAATCTGCCTTTAATCTTTTCCTATCAGCAAGCAGTTGTTGCCTGTCACGGAAAAAGCCTCACAGGCAGACTGCCACGCCCCCTTATCGTTATTCAATAGGAAGTGCCCTTTGTGTTTCGGGGGCTCGCAGTGACGCATCTGTAATCTGTTATTGCGAGCGGAGCGAAGCAATCTGCCTTTAATCTTTTCCTATCAGCAAGCAGTTGTTACCTGTGATGGAAAAAGCCTCAAAGGCAGATTGCCACGCCCCCTTATCGTTATTCAATCGGTCTTGCCCTTTGTGTTTCGGGGGCTCGCAGTGACGGGTAAAAGAATTTCATATTTTCAGCCCCCCGATCTCCTCACCCCCTTTAATTCCCCCTCTAAAGAGGGGGTCATGATTGCATCCCCGCTCCCTGTTCCTCGCTTCCCTCTTTCCTGTCATCCTGAACGATGTGGCACACAGTGTACTTCGTAAGGATCTTGACCCTTCAACCGCAATGACCGTTTTATTGTAAAGTAAAGATTCTTCGCAAAAGAGGCTCAGAACGACAGTCCGCTTGTCTGAATTGCAATCAGAAGAAAAAAAGGTCAATGGCAGACTGCCGCACCCCCTTTAATTCCCCCTCTAAAGAGGGGGTCATGATTGCACCCCCGCTCCCTGCTGCCCGCTCCCGGTTCCCCGCTCCCCGCTTTCTGTTTCCAATCATCTATCAACTACACTATACATTTTATTTTCACTCCCCCAGCCATCTTGTTATTCTTAACAGGTAGCAGCGCTGGAAAGTACCAGGCGCGAGAGGATGAAAATGAATACAAAAAGATATCTTTGGTGTGAAAGAACCGAAGCTGAATACATGGAAATCAAAGCTGAGATTGAACAACGAAGGATCGAAATGTTGAATCTCGAAAATCGTCAAAAACTTGACTGGCCAGCCATAAACAAGGAACTGGAAAACTGGCTCGACCGCAGTCATGCTTTTATCGAGGGCTATCGTGCCGGCACCAGCTATGATGGAAATTGGGACCGAATTTGCGACAAAGCAGAACAAGGTTGGCAAGACTTGAAGTACGAGGTCAGTGACCTGCTCGACGCTCCAGACTTCCCGGGGTGAAGCTCCATTGGAGCCTGAGGTTTCGGTCCTGTAATTGCGAGCCAAATAATTATGAGTCGCTCCTGCCACCCCCTCATTGGAAGGATCAGGGGATTGGTCATTGCGAGAGAAACGCCTGTCATTGCGAGCGAAGCGAAGCAATCTGCCGTTAATCTTTTCTGCAATCACCTAGCCTGTCATTGCGAACGCGGTAATACCTAATGCGAATTACCGCTCATCCCACACACCTGGTATTGAAGATGTTTTTTTGATTCGATAAATCTCTCACCCCCTTTAATTCCCCCTCTCCAGCAAAGCTGGACGCAAGCAGTAAAGAGGGGGTCGTTGTCGCGCCCCTGCCCCCCGCTTCCTGCTACCCATCAGCTTTCAGCTTATACAGCTCCTCCACCGCCATGGAAATCTTGGTCACAGATGAATCCTCTGACAACGGATACACAAAATAGCTGTCCTTCAGCGTGCTGATAATCACAGCATCCTTCTGCTTGTCGATGTAGTTAAATTCAACATGAATTGAATATTGCGACTGGTTCGATTTCACCAGCTCAAACACCTCACCGGCATGCTCACCGCGCAAGACCATTCCATCCATATCGTGCCTCAACCAGCCCTTGCCCATCGGGATAAAGCCTTCCGCGTTTGGCAGCGAGTCGATCAATACCTCGGATTCAAACGCATACTCCCCTCGCCGCACCTCTTCCCGGACGTTCTGACGCTGCCACTCATACCAGTCTGGCGGGAAAACAAACTCAGTCTCACCGGTTTGCGCCTGCAGCTGACCATATTCGCTCAATCGCCACACTTTGCCGCAACGCTTGCAGCCTATCCGATCTCCTTGGCTGTACATCCGGTATTCAGTCCTGCAATTGGGGCATTGATAGAGCACTCGGTGCATTCCTGCCGCCCTTTCCGCGAAATCTATGCGAACCTGGTTTTCGTGCTGCCAACGATAATCGTCATACACGAGCGTTCTCGCGATCCTGTCGTGTATATCTGCGTAACTTAGCGCACAAACCTCGTCTTTCGTCAGCAGCAATTTCATCTCGGCTTCCACCCTCGAACCACGATTCACCTGATGCCAGGCTGGCTCGGTAATGTGGTGCCCATGCATCAACAGGCTGACAACCGGCACCTGCAAAAATTTAATCATCTTTCCAAGCGATTCGGGCAAAACTGAATTGGTGCCGATGTGGGAATAGCGTGCCTCGGGGTAGTAGACAACGATTTGTCCCTGCTTCAGCAGCCGTATGGTCTGACGGATCAATTCGACATCGTTGACGAACTTGCGTTTGGCGATACACCCCACAGCGCGCATGATCCCTTCACGCCCGATAAACCCATCCAAAGCGACCACATAGTTGGCTCTCTTCGGAAAAATTGCCGCCGTCATCACTTTGAAATCCAAAAAACTATTATGGTTGCTTACCATGATGTATGGGGGCTCAATTCCCTGTAAGTCGCGTTTGATTTTTGCCTTGTGTTTGAAAACATCCGGAAAACTGAGCAGCCAGGATAGAGGGCGTAAAAAATGCGCCTGCGGCTTGATCAGTGTCGCAAAATCGTAGCGCGGCAGGGCGCTTATTGGCGTGTCTGCATGCTCCAGATTATAATTTTTCATCACATTGCTGCTCAAAATACCCATATGAACCTCGTTTCAGGGATAATATAATAATTAACCATATTTTAAATGGATTGGTTGCGTTTATACACGGGCTCCAAATTTGCATCAGAGATTATAATAAAGGAAACAAGGGAATTCTAACCTACAAAAAATATATAAGGAGAAATAATGAAAGGTAAACAAGAAATTATTGACAGCCTGAATTTTCTGCTCAGGGATGAGCTGACTGCGATTAATCAGTACTTCGTCCATGCGGAAATGTGTGGGGATTGGGGATATGAAGCCTTGCACGAAGTCATCGAAGAGCGTTCGATTACAGAAATGAAGCACGCCGAAGCGCTTATCGGTCGGATTCTCTTCCTCGAAGGCACTCCCATCGTGGGCAAGCTCAACCCGATCCATATCGCGGAGGATGTGCCCGGTATGTTCAAAAATGACCAGAAGGCTGAGCAAGACGCAATCGTTGAATATAACAAAGCCGTGAAGCTCGCTGCAGATCTGCAGGATAATGGTACTAAAAAGTTTTTGGATGCCATTTTAAAAGATGAAGAAGATCATCTCGATTACATCGAGGAACAATTGGACCAGATCGACCAGATGGGTATCGAAAATTATCTCTCGACAGTGACAAAGGAATAAGGTGTGACCATGGAACCCAACGCACGAGTAATTGAAACATTAAACGAGTTGTTAAAGTCTGAGCTAACTGCCATCAACCAGTACATTGTACACGCCGAAATGGCTGAAGACTGGGGTTATGAGAGCTATTACAAAATTGAAAAGCACACCGCCATCCAGGAGATGGAACACGCCGAAGATTTGATCGCCCGCATTTTATTCCTGGGCGGCAAACCGATTGTTATTCATATTGACCAGATTCGCATTGGCACAGATTTGCCTACAATGCTTGAAAACGACCGAATACTCGAACAAAGCGCCATCGATGCCTACAACCTCGCCATCCAGGTTATGGTTGAAGAGAAAGACAACGGCTCCAAGCAATTGTTGGAAGCGATCCTCGAGGATGAGGAAGCGCACATCGACTTCTTTGAGGAACACCTCGACCAAATCGACCAAATGGGTCTGCCCTACTACCTGACAACCATCAAATAGTTGTTGAATTCGTTTCGTCAGTTTTTAAGAGAGTGGCAACGTGAGCCACTCTTTTTGATCACGGTAAATACATTCTGAAGTTGAACGATTTGATTTTGAGCCATTATCCATGAAAAGCCAGCGTCTTTTCCGATTAGCTAAAAGCTAAACAGTGGTAACATAAAATCATGAAAAGACCGCTTGAACCGGGTTTATTGAAACTCTTTCGCTACTTCTCCCTGATCGGATTGCTCTATTTCTCCGCTCGTTGGGTCTATGAAGACGTCAGCGTCCCCCGCACCGCTCTGATCGCTTTCCAGTCGCTATACTACGTTATCATTCACGGACTGCTGTTCCTTTCGCTCTCTTTCCCCTGGCTGGAATCAAAACTGAAGGACAAATATTTCCCCCTGGTTCTGATTATTTACACCCTCGCGATGGTCGGCGGAAGCTGGCTCTACCTGCTCGAACCCAGCCGCGGCATCACCCATTTCATTTCGCAATCTTATTCCCTGGTTCCCATCCTGATCGTCCCGGTTGTCTTCATCGCCTGGCAATACCATTTTCACATCGTCCTGATCTATACCGTGGTCACGAATCTTTCCGATTTCATCATCACCTTCCTGATCCTCGGGCACTTTTCTCTGGATACTCTGCCGCTCTTCACCCTGCCGGTCGTGCGTGCGTTTGCATTCGCGTTTGTGGGCTTCGTGGTTAATCAGCTCAATGAAAAACAACGTGACCAAAAACACAAACTGGTATTGGCAAACATGCAATTGGGGCAATACGCCAACACGCTCGAGAGCCTCGCCACCAGCCGTGAACGAAACCGCCTCGCCCGCGAACTGCACGATACCCTCGCGCACACTCTCAGCGGGATTTCGGTCAATCTTGAAGCCCTCAAGACGATGCTGCCCGCGGAGGAGCTCGAAGCTGCCTCGATGCTCGACAATTCTCTGAGCGCGGCGCGCTCCGGGCTCGACGGCACCCGTCGTGCTCTTAACGACCTGCGCGCCCAGCCGCTCGAGGATCTCGGTCTTGAGCTTGCGCTTCAGGGCATGGTCGAAAGCCTGGTTGAGCGGCAGGCATTGCTGGCGGATATCCGCATCGCCAATCTCGTCCAGATTCTGCCGCCCAATGTTGAGCAGGCTTTTTATCGCATCGCGCAGGAAGCGCTTGAAAATGTCTCCATCCATGCCAGCCCCAGTAAAATTTCTTTTCGGCTCCAGGAGGAAGACAATATGGTTTCGATGGAAATCCGCGACAATGGAGTCGGATTCGACACCCAAAGCCAGGTCAATACGTCGCGCTATGGGCTCAAAGGCGTGCGCGAACGCGCCACTTCAATAGGCGCAGACCTGACTGTGCTCAGCCGCCCTGGCGAAGGCACCACGGTCCGCCTGGTTTGGGAGCGATTTTTATGATTAAAGTATTGATAGCCGATGACCAGAAAATCGTTTGCGAGGGATTGAAAATGATTCTCGAAACTGATCCCGGCATCCGCGTGGTCGGGACCGCTTTTGACGGTCAGGAAGCCCTCGACCTGGTCGACGCGCTTTCGCCCGATATCGTTTTGATGGACCTGCAAATGCCGCGTATGAACGGCGTCCAGGCGATAAGAAGGCTCAAAGAGACCCACCCGGACCTGCCAGTACTCGTGCTGACCACTTATATGGATGACAAATGGTTATTCGACGCCATCCGCAGCGGAGCTTCAGGCTACCTGATGAAAGACCGCCCGCGGCAGGAGCTGCTCGAGGCGATCCACGGCACGCTGGCTGGTGATGCCTATATTGACCCCAGTGTTGCTGGAAAAGTGCTCAATAATGTTGCTTCTTCACACCGCCAGGACGCCCCCGAAGATTCGTACAACCTGACCGACCGTGAACAGGATATCCTGAATTTGCTTGCCCAGGGTTACTCCAACGCGGATATCTCCCAGCAGTTGTATCTTTCTGAAGGCACCGTGCGCAACTACACCAGTACCCTTTTCGCCAAACTGGGTGTCGGCGACCGTACCCAGGCAGTGATCCTCGCCCTCAGGCAAGGTTTGGTAACCGATAGCTGACAACCAGGATCGATATCCGCTGGTTTGACCACTTTTACCACAAATACCACCGGTTTTTGATCGTACAAGCACGCTCTTTGGGTGGGAAATCTAATACCTGAGTTTCTCATTTTAGTGTCGTGTATGTTGCTTCAAAACAGAATGGGTTCATGACTTCGATGTCATCGGGAAGATGGCTTCGCCGGAACGGGACAAGCCGCGTTCCCTACAACGGGATTGCGTTATTGACTATTAGTAGGGGACGGTTGCCATGCCGTCCCGCTAAAAGCCCTAAATTGGAGGTGCTGACTATTCCAATTGGCGCGATAGTGGTGAACCTCCAATCCGCTGTCGTCCGTAGTCAATGTGCACGGCGGATTGAGGGGGAGCAATATCACCGTCACACCAATGTCATAACCCCCTCAATCTCGCCCTACAAATGATTTCTTCGCCGGAACGGGACAAGCCGCGTTCCCTACAACGGGATTGCGTTATTGACTATTAGTACGGTTGGTCAGTTTTTGAACCGGTTCCTACGCCCGGATGTTCGATCGGGAGGTGGATGCATATGACTCCTTTTTCGATAGCATATAGGGGGGTTTTTCACTTTTTACCCTTTTTGCAGTGTTTTTTGATAGTGCAAAATGTCTTTTTGAGTGCAATAACCCGGTTATGTTAAGGTGCTGTAGTTTTCTTTGCGGTATTATAGCACATTTGTTCTGTTTTGGGTAGGTTACGGGGAGCGGGGAGCTTTGAAATTGGTAAATCTCATATCCGTCACTGCGAGCCCCCGTTAAAGGGATGGCAGGAACAATTGAATCAAAATGAGGGGGCGCGGCAGTCTGCATTTGGTTTCTTGTCTTGATCGGATGTAAAAGATAAAAGGCAGATTGCTTCGCTTCGCTCGCAATGACAGATTACAGATGCGTCACTGCGAGCCCCCGTTAAAGGGATGGCAGGAGCTTTTGAATCACATGAGGGGGCGCGGCAGTCTGCCTTAATTCTTTTGTCGTGGGTACAAGCGAAAAAGATAAACTGCGGATTGCCACGCCGTTTTGCCGAATGAAATATATGCCCAACAATCAAGGCATAACGGCAAAACGGCTCGCAATGACCAGACTCCTGCTTTCATCCTGTAATTCTCTCACCCCCCTGCCCCCCTCTAAAGAGGGGGTTGTTCTGAGCTTCTTTTTGGAATGCTCTCACCCCCCTGCCCCCGTCTAAAGAGGGGGTCGTTTTGAGCCGTTTTTTGGAATGCTCTCACCCCCCTGCCCCCCTCTAAAGAGGGGGTTGTTAGTCACCACCGCATTATTGCAAGATAGCGGAGAAACGTTTCTTTTTTTCAATCTGCCAACTCTGGCATTCTACTTGCAACTATGAGCGCATGACAAGAGCATTCGGAATTGACATCAGTAAACATCAAGCCAGCGCTGACGGTAAAAAACTCATGAACTTCGCTGCCGTCCGCGACCACAAAGAAAAAATAAGCTTTATTGCTTCACGCGCCGGCATATCATGGGGCTATCAGGACCCACAGTTTCACTACCACTGGTCCCAGTCTGGTCTGCTCAAAGTCGGGCGGATTGCCTACCACGTGATCTATTTCGGTGAAAGCGCGATCGCCCAGATGGATTCCCTCTTCAAAATGCTCGAAAAGCAATCCGATTTCGCCCACGACCGGATCGCGCTCGACCTTGAAGTGGAGGGCATCAACACGCGTTCACGCATCACCACCACGACGAATAATTGCCTGGAGATCTGCAAATCCCGCACCGGTCGCTATCCCATCGTTTATTCCCGGGCATCCTGGGTGAATTCATATCTTGCTGTTGGCGACATGCCGAAAATCAATTGGTGGCTGGCAACTTACCGCAAGCCCTCCCCTTCACCGTTTTACACCAGCGAACATCCCGGACCACCCCTTTTGCCGAAGGGTGTCAGCACCTACCTGATTCATCAAACCGGCGATAAGAACCGCTCGATCGGCGCGCAGAGCCACTACATGGACTATAACCGCTTCAATGGGGACCTGCAGGCGGTTCAGAAATTTTTCAACAACCCGCAGGACACGGTCATCGACCCGCCCAAAGACGAGGCGCTCTTCAAAGTCAAATGCATGGTCAATTCCCTGCGCAAGCGCAGCGGTCCCGGCAGCAATCATTCCGTTATCGGGCATCTTTACCTGGGTGATGTGGTTTCGGTCTATGAGGAACGGGGCAGCTGGCTGAGGATAGACCCAGCGGCAAGTGTTTGGTGCAGCGGCGCGTCGAATTATGTCTTCCGCATGAACGAGGGAGATACGATACAACACGCCCAATGCATCGTCTCGGCGCTCTTCAAACGGGAAGGACCAGGCAAACAACACAAGATCATTGGCAACCTTGTCCGTAACGATGTTGTTGGGATTTACGAAGAAAAAATTGGTTGGTTTCGTATCACTGCCGACAAAAACGTTTGGGTTTGCGGCTTCCCCCAGTATATGCGCCTTTTGTAGATGTTGCTTTTTTAATTCAAAAGAGGCTGACTAAAAAGTCAGCCTCTTTTTCTTGAATGTTTGATTAGAAATCTTTGAGAATAACACCCAGCGCGAGCAGAACGAATGCCACGATCCAAAGCCAGGGGTTTGCAACTGCGAGAGCCGCCACAGCGAACTCAGCCAACAGCGCAACGAGAAAAAGTACTACAGCGATGTAAAAAACGATTTGTTTTGGTGCATTTAATTTCATGATATCTCCTTTTGGTTTGATGGAATAATACCTATAACTATACTATACTCTGGTTAAATATAGGTGTATTTTGGCAGATTTGTATAATCTTTTTTTAGCTTGCGAGTGTAAATTTTTTGGCTGTGGGAGCGTTAAGATCCTTCGCAAAAGAGGCTCAGGATGACAGGAAATGGGCCGATGGCTGATCACTGAAATCTTTACGATCGGAATTCTCTCACCCCCCTGCCCCCCTCTAAAGAGGGGGTTGTGCTGAGCTTTTTTTGGAATTCTCTCACCCCCCTGCCCCCCTCTAAAAAGGGGTTGTGGCTTCCCGATTCCCGTTCCCTGTCATCCTAAACGAAGTGACACACAGTGTACTTCGTAAGGATCTTGCCGTTTCAATCACAACGACTTTTCCATTAAATGTTAAGATCCATCGCAAAAGAGGCTCTGGATGACAGGACATCGGGGGGCGGGGAGCTTTGAAATTGGTAAATCTCATATCCGTCACTGCGAGCCCCCGTTAAAGGGATGGCAGGAACAATTGAATCAAAATGAGGGGGCGCGGCAGTCTGCATTTGGTTTCTTGTCTTGATCGGATGTAAAAGATAAAAGGCAGATTGCTTCGCTTCACTCGCAATGACGTGCGTTTTGCTCGCAATGACGGATTACAGATGCGTCACTGCGAGTCAAGAATCTTGCACGTGGGATTGGTAAGATCCTTCGCAAAAGAGGCTCAGGATGACAGGAAAAGGGCTGATGGCTGATCACTGAAATCTTTACGATCGGAATTCTCTCACCCCCCTGCCCCCCTCTAAAGAGGGGGTTGTGCTGGCAAGGGCAATCCTTCGTCTGATCGGAATGAGACCGCGCGGAAGGCTCGATGAGCCTGGGAGCATCGCGGCGGTCTCATTGCACGACGGCATTCTTAAGATCCTTCGCAAAAGAGGCTCAAGATGACAGTTTGCTTGTCAGAATGACAGTTTGCTTGTCAGAATGACGGTTCTTTTGTCAGAATGACAGTTCTTTTGTCAAAATGAGAATTCGTTATGCATCAAATCGCTTTACAATTTCCATAAGCTGAAGGGTTTTTTCTTTATCAATCGGGTTAATTAAGAGCCCGTCTTTTTTCAGCGCAGAACCAACAATTGCTCCATCAGCGATTTCAAGAATTGATGTGACATTATCCAGGTTCAGCCCGCTTCCGGAAAACACCGGTATTTTAGCGATCTGTTTCACACGATCCAATTCTTCGGTCGAAGATGAGACTCCTGTCCGTGAGCCTGTCACGATAATGGTATCCGCTCCGTTACTCTGCGCCATCAGAGCGCTATCTTCCAGGGGTAAGTTGTGGACTAATGGGTAGGAGCTTTTTACCTGGACATCACAAAAGAGTAAGATGTTTTCCGCCTCCAGAGCTTTTCGGTACTTAATTACCTCCCGCGCGCAGGGAAAGATTATCCCTGCCGAAGTAACAATTGTATCGGTAAACACCGGAACTCTAATAAAATCAGCATCGATCGCGTAGGCAATCGCGAGACCGGCTTTATAATCGCAAAACGCCGCGTCAATGCCGACAGGGATGGAGATGTTATTTTTCACATTTGAGCTAATTACGGTCAAGGCTGTAGTTTGTTCAGTATCAAGGTCGATTGCTACCGGGCTGTCGTTTGTATTCTCAACAATCAGAGCATCCACACCAGCCGCTTCCAGGATTGTCGCGTCTGCGACTGCCCGATCGATAATCTGCTGCATGCTGCCTGAGTAATTCCTGGTTCCAGGTAAAGGAAGACAATGCACCATTCCAATTATTGTTTTCCTGGTTAGTAAATCGTTTAATTTCATATAGCATTTGCCTTTCGTTCTTTGATCCAAATTGTGAGCATTTGCCAGGCAAATAATTGCCGGCTATTCTCAAATTGTTTCGCTATCGATCATGGCAATCAGTTCATCAGAGGTGAGAATCTTTGCCGTGTACTTTCCGATATCTTCAATATGGAATTTATTTAATTCGTCCGTATTGGTAGAAACGCAATCACTTATCAGGTATGTCCGGAATTCCCGCATCGATGCATCAACAGCCGTGGCTCTCACGCAAACATTTGTTTTGGTGCCAATGATCGCGACGGCTTCGATTCCATTCCCGATGAGAAGCTCCTCGAGATTAGTTTTAAAGAAACCACTGGCTTTCCTTTTCACAACGATTGGGTCATTTTCATCGATGGGCAGGCGGGGATCCAAAAGTTCCCCGCCTGTGCCTTCAACACAACTTTCCCTAAGAGAGATAAACGTTTTCCCTCTTCGCTCGTTTTCAGCTAATTCCACGATTTGCTGAATGTAAATAGTAAGAATTTCACGTTCTTTCACCTGGTTTATCAGCCTAACCACAGCTGGCATCATTGCGCCAGTTGATGGGTAATAGACTTTTCCGGTCGGTTGGGTAAAATCATTTACCAAATCTACAACGAGCAGGGCTAATTTTCGCATCTGGCTTCTCCATCTATCTGCTTACAGACACATTCTTAACATTTCTAAAATGTTTTCCCGGTTCAAAGGAACGAAACAATTTTCCAAAGCGGCATTGTCGACAGTGCTCATAATATGATCTGCCATCTCTTCAAAATATTCATCGGTAATGTTTTCGTTCAATTCAACCAACCTGGAAGGCATGTTGATCGATTTGAAATAGTCTTCCGTTGCTTCAATTGAGAGCATCGCGATTTCCCGGTCTGTCTTGCCCTTGGGGTCGATTTTCCAGACATTTACGCCATAATCGACAAATTTTGGCAAGGTGGAGTCGAACTGAACGCTATATCTGAACCATTGGGGAATTAATATCGCCAACCCGGCTCCGTGAGTTGTGTTGTAGTATCCGCTGATTTCCTGCTCGAGGAAGTGGACCGTCCACTGATTTGGGAAGCCCTTGCCAATCAAACCTGTGAGTGCCCAAACGCTGGTATAAAGCAGGTTAGCGTGAGCGTCATAATCGTTGGGGTCGTCATAGGCTTTCTTTCCGTATTCAATTGTATTGATGAGCATGGCTTCACCAACCCGGTCTTGAAATCCAGCGGTGTCATAGTTATTGAAGTAATACTCCATCACATGAGACATAATATCGACAACACCGGCAGCCTTGAACTGTTTTGGAACCGTCATGGTATATTCCGGGTCCAAAATCGCGGCTCGGGGTCTCATGTCTGCATGTCCCAAACCAAGTTTTTCGTTGGTTTCGAGGTTGCTGATGACCGCGCTTGTATCCATCTCAGATCCGGTTGCTGCCAGGGTTGAGACAACGATCACTGGCAAAACGCTGACAACTTTACCTTTCTTAATAACCAGATCCCAGGGATCGCCAGCGTATGAGACCGAGGCAGCGATCGCCTTTGAGCAATCAAACACGCTTCCGCCACCAACAGCCAGCACTACTTCAATTCCGTGTTCGCGACAAATCCCGACACCTTCTCTAACCGTAGTGATTTTCGGATTCGGTGTGACACCAGCTAATTCCCAAAATTCAATTCCATTATTATTGAGAATCTCCACGACGGTGTCATAGAGCCCGGTTTTCTTGATGCTTCCGCCGCCATACACAAAGAGGACTTTGTTTCCATAGGCTTTGATGCTCGAAGCAAGGTTTTCAATCTGACCTTTTCCGAAATAAATTCTGGTTGGCACGTGCATTGTAATGTTTTTCATTTTCTTTTCTCCATTTTATTTTGTTGCTTTTTTTAATTCCTGGATTGTTGTAAACAATCCTTTTTCATCATCGTATTGGTTTAACAAACTACCCCCGATAAACACGCCATCTGCTCCAGCGCTCTTCATCTCGCTGACTTGTTCTGGTGTGCGAATGCCAACTCCACAGTAAATTGGGAGGGTAATACCGCGGTTTCTTAGATATTCTATGCATTTTTTCGTGGTATCACAGCCCTCCCGAATGATGGTTGTTGGCGCAGGTGTCGCGGCAAGATAGATTAAGCCCTTCTTTAGTCTTAAAGCATTCTGGATTCTGCTTTCGGTCATTCCGAAGTCGATCGTTGCCGACATGCTGACACCGGCTTGTTCCATTTCCGCGGTTAATTCGGCGTCAAAATTCACACCAAGCAAATGAGCCATTCCGGACGCAAAATAAAACTCAAGGTACTTTTCGATACCGATAAGTCTCAAGGTCTCACCATAGATCAGATTCATGGTATAAGCCGCAGGGTTTTGCTTTTGAAAACTTTGGATGCTTTCCAGGTAGAGGTTGTAGTCGGAACATTTTGACAAAGCGACCCGCATGGACGCGGCGATATGGTCGGGTTCATACTTCGGGTCAACTGGAGGAATGCTCATTTCGATGCCATCACATCCAGCTTCAAGATAGATCCCGGCAAAGCGCATACTTTCTTCCAGGGAAGGATAACCACAGGAGAGATAACCGATTAAATTCATTGGTTTAGATTCCTTTCGATGCAATCTTTTCTTGTGATTAAGCGTTTATACAGGCTTTCTTTGGAAGGGGAATTTGTAATACATCCACATTTTTCAATAATGAAAGAGGACAAGGTACTTCCAAGCTGGGCGCATTCTACGGGGGTTTTGTGGTGGCAATATCCATGCATAAAACCGGCGACATAGGCGTCACCCGCACCTGTGCAATCTACATCTCCCTGCGTAGGTGAGGTTTCGATGTGGTACGCGGAGACGCCACCCGCTTCTTTTACCCAGATATCGCTGCCGTTCTTGCCATCGGTGACCGCGATGACTTTGGTGGACCCGTAATCGAACAGAGCGGTGATATCAGACACTCCCAGGGCGTCAAGGATGATGCTCTTTTCAAAATTGTTACAGAATACGACCTCAGCCGCAGGCACTGCCAGGGTAAGCACTTCTTTGGTAAATATGGTTGTATCTGATCTCATCGAGAAGGCGAAAGGCAACTTGTGCTTTTTTAGCTTATCCAGGAAGGCGAGGATGTTGTCTTTATTGTCGATGGAAAGGATCGCCATGCGTGATTTTTCAAACAGAGCGTCATCCATCGGATGGGGGGTGCGTTCGCCTTGCTTAAACTTCCCGGAGAGGGTTAATCTGTTCTTATTCTCGTCCTCAATAATCAAACCAATTCCTTTTGATTGATCCTGAATATAGTGAAGACCTTCTTTCGAAATACCGATATTGTCGAGCACTTTCTCATATTTTTCAAGCGTGGGTCCCTGGATTGTAGTGGCTAAGACGCAACGCTCTCCAAGCTTTGCCAGGTTGTAGGCAATGTTTAAGCCCGTACCACCATAGAACAACTCGTCGAAGTTCTCGTTTTGTACGTAGCAGGTAATATCATCGCGATGAATGGTGTCTACTTTTAATATGTAGTGACAACCCATCCCACCAAGAACTATGAAATCGTATTCTTTCATTTTTTTATCAGATGCCCGTATTTCTTATCAAAGATCACAAGAGAATCCAAGGACAACCTGCAGAGAGCCTCTTCCATCTCGTCGTATCTTTCTTTATCTGTGTGCAAAACTTTTTTTAAGCGGTCCCTGATGACGGTTGTCATACACAAGGTGCCCACCATAATTCCCATCAGGTTGCCGACTTTTATTAGCGGGGCAGATTCAAAGTCTTCAAACACAATTCCCAAATATTTATTGGTTTTATATTCGTCTTCGAATGAAGGCAGGTCGGGGGTCATGGATCTGCGGTAGGCTCCGAATTCAGTTATTGAAGTGCGGGCGAATCCGCCGTCGTAACTTTTTACAATTCCGGATACAAACGGATAGCCGCTTTCCTGGACGCTCTGTTCGATACACTCCACAAGTTTTGGATTCACGACAATTGGGTAGTTTTCTGGCGCGTACTTGATACTGACAGAGTCGTTTGCCATCCCGGCTGTCGCGATTACAAATTTAGCAAAATCGTCATCTTCAGTCGGACCCGCGGTTCCCATTCTGACCAAAACTTTCGCGCCACATTCGTTCAGTTCCTCCAGCATTTCCACCGCGGAAGCGCTGCCCATGCCAGTGGAGCTTATGGTGATGCGGACACCTTTGTACATGCCGGTGTACGTGTTGTACTCGCGGCTAAAGGCGATGTGCCTGGCGTCATCCAGATACTTTGCCATTTTTTCGACCCGCCAGGGGTCGCCTGAAATAACAACATATTCGGAAACATCTTCAGGGGTCAATTTTGAATATAACGTTTTTCCATCAATCATACTAATCCTCCAGTTTTAGTGCTTTTGTTGTGCCGGCAGAACATTGCGACCGGCTTCATCCAGCTTTCTGACCGTATTTCTCGTCATAAATCACTACAGCATCCAATGCCAACCGGCATAAGGCATTTTCCATTTCACTGTAAAGTTCCTTGTCGGTATGCATTACTTTTTCAAATCGATCTTTGTATGTGGTTGTAATACAGAGAGCGCCAACAGAAATTCCCATCAGATTGCCGACTTTGATAAGCGGCGCGGATTCAAAATCTGTAAAGCGAACACCCAGATACTTCATTTTGATGTAGCGTTTTTCAAAAGAAGGTGGGTCTGGCATCATGGAACGACGGTAGGCGCCAAATTTTGAGATTGAGGTCAAGGCGTCTCCGCCATCGTGGCTATAGACGATCCCTGAGACAGATGGGTAACCGCTTTGTTTCACGCTTTCTTCCAGGGATTGCACAAGCTTGTTATCCACTACGATGGGATAATTAGCTGGAGCGTATTTGATACTGACCGAGTCGGAAGCCATGCCCGCCGTGGCGATCACGAATTTTGAAAAATCGACATCATCTGTCGGGCTGGCAGTACCCATCCTGATGACCACTTTGGCGCCGCATTCGTTTAGTTCTTCAAGCATTTCGATCGCTGAAGCGCTGCCCATGCCGGTTGAACTGACAGTCACGCGCACACCCTTATAGAAACCAGTATAGGTGTTAAATTCCCGGCTGAAGGCGATGTGTTTTGGTTCGTCGAGGAGTTTCGCAGCCATCTCGACCCGCCAGGGGTCACCATTCAATAAGACATAATCAGCAACATCGTCCGGTGTTAATTTTGAGTATAAAGTCTTTCCGTCTATCATTTTTTCCTCTTCTTAAAATAGTTAATAATCCATCGGGACGGATGGTTCATTCATTAATTGCTTTCGCGCCTTTGCCAAACTTTTGGTCGTAGATAAAAAGCGAGTTTAGGGCAACCTGGCAGAGGACATCTTCCATGGACTGCATAAAGGCTGGGTCGGAATGCATAATTTTTTTATAACGATCGCGCACTACGGTAGCCAGGCAGATGGAACCAACCGCAATTCCCATCAGGTTGCCAACTTTGATCAGGGCGGGGGATTCCAGGTCTGAGTATTTGATGCCCAAATAGTTTTCTTCGGTACGCAATTCTTCGAAGGTCTTCATTTTTGGAGTCATAGAGCGTCGGTAAGCGCCAAACTTTGTGAGTGAGATTAAAGATTCACCCGCGATGCCCGTTCTGACAATTCCTGAAATATATTCGTAGCCGCTTTCACTGACACTTTCCTTGATGGATTCGACCAGCTTTGGGTCCACGACAATGGGGTAATTTTCAGGGGCATAATTAATGCTTACAGAATCATCCGCCATCCCCGCGGTGGCGATCAGGAACTTGGCAAAGTCTTCGTCATTGGCAGGCGCGCCTGAGCCCATGCGCAACACGACTTTCGCCCCACAACTCTTCAATTCCTCTAAAATTTCAACGGCAGAAGCAGCTCCGATACCAGTGGAACTGACTGTGATTCGGAGGTCCTTATAAAAACCAGTATGCGTGTTAAATTCTCTGCAGAAAGAAATATGTTCGCCAGGATCCAAAAACTTCGCCACTTTGTCAGCCCGCCAGGGGTCGCCAGTGAGGATAACGTATTCTGAAACATCATCAGAGGAAAGATTTGAATACAAGGTCTTTGTTACTTCTTTTTTCATGATTACACCAATTTCTATCTAAAAATCCTTTCAGGGTTTTTTCTGGCAACAGGGTATTCAGTAACCACCAATACGATTAACATAGCCAGGTATGGCAACATACCAATTAATGATGCGGTTGTGCTGTCAACGTAGGCTGTGATACGAATCTGGACGGCTTTTGCCAAGCCAAACAAGAGTGCGAACAATGTTGACCTAACCGGTTTGTTTCGCCCACACATGATTGCTGACAGACAAATGTAACCTCTTCCAGCGATCATTCCGTTTGTATACATTCCCAGGTTTTCAACAGCCATGTTGATTCCACCGAGTGCACAACAGATCGCGCAAATGGTCAAGGCCATATAACGAATGCGCTTTACATTGATGCCCAACGATTTGGCTGCATCCTCGTTCTCACCAGTAACCCGCAGATGCAAGCCAAATTTGGTTTTGTAGAGAATTATTGTGAGCACAACGACGACAAAGAAGGACGCGTAGGTTAAGAAAGTGTGGTTATTAAATATCGTGGATAACACGGGAATCGATCGTAATATTGGAAGGTCTTTAATCATCAGAGCTGGGTCGATAAATTGTCCGGCGCCCAAACTGCTTTTCTTATTGAAAACTGCGATCATGAAGAAAGGGATTACGCTGGCTGATACCAGGTTGATGGAAAACCCGACAAACAAGGGGCTTCCGCCAAATTCGAATACCAAAATGGCAAATAAGTATTGGACCAACAGACATAAAATTAATGCCAATAAGATTCCAAGCCAGACTTGTTGGGTCACCAGTGTAAAGAAGATCGATCCAAACGCGCCAAAAGCCATGATTCCTTCGAGCGTGAAATTCATAACGCCTGCCCGGTTTGTGTACAAGCCGCCGATAACTCCAAACAAGAACGGAGTGGACATGGCAATGGTCATGTGTAATAAATCAAGTAGAAATTCCATGGTTAAAATTTCTCCATTTCTAATACTTTTTGTACCTCTGGAATATCTTCTTCCTTTTTCTTCCAGAAAAGGAGCTTTTTATTTTTCAAAAATTTCACTGATAGAAACAGGATCATCGAACTCTGGATGATCTGGATAATTTCACCAGGCACTCCAAACTTTACTTGTAAAGAAACGCCGCCAAACTTAAAGGCTCCGAAGACGATGCTGGAAACGATGGTGCCCAGAGGCGTGTAACCGCCCAGCATTGCCGCGAGCATGCCGTCCCAGCCCAGCCCTTCAGCAAAATTAGGAAGGAACCGGTGATGGATTGCCATAATCTCGATGGCGCCAGCGAGACCAGCGATGCCTCCACTGATCAAAAACAGGTGGATGATTTTCTTTGAGACTCTCATTCCAACGGCGTCAGCGAATTCTTGTTGTTTCCCTAATGCCGATATTTCATAACCGAATTTTGTCTTTTTCATCACCACCCAGGCGGCTATACCGACGACAAGGGCGATTATTATTCCGGATGTCAAATTGTTTTTCGGGATGAAGGCGGGTAAGATCGCTGCCGCTTCGATTGGTTTTGTTGATGAGTATTGGTAACTGTAAGCAAACGGACCGTTTGTCAGATATAAAAACAACGTTATGGCTACATAATTAAGCATTAACGTCGTTACCATCTCGTTGATACGAAAATGAGCTTTCATAATTGCCGGGATTAAGGCGAACAACATTCCACCCAGAATTCCACCAATTAAGCAAATGGGTATATGCAGCCAGGCTGGCAGCCCGGTCAGGGTAAAGCCAAGATATGCAGCCGCGAACCCGCCACAAAGCATCTGACCCTCGCCGCCCAGGTTCCAGACTCCTCCCGAAAAGGCGAGGACAACACCAATGCCAGTAAGCATTATTGGTGTAGCGAACGTGAGCGTATTTAAGAAACCGGTTCGATTAAAAAACGCGGAGTTTATTATGGAAGCATAAACCTCAAAGGGGTTTTGACCAGCGATAATAATCGCGATTGCGCCGAGTATTAAAGAAAGCGTTACGGGGAGCAAGAAATTAATAACTTTTACAAGATAATCGTTAACTTTAGTTTTCATTGCCACACACAAATTCTTCAGCCAATACGGGTTCAGCCATTGTTTTCGCTCCTGCCATGTACAAGCCTAATTCTTCGTTTGAAATGTCATCACCAGAAAAACTTCCCACAATTTTTCCGGAATACATAACCAATATTCGGTCTGAAAGTCCTACAACTTCATTCAGGTCGGACGATACCAGGAAAATACTTCTTCCTTCGTCCCGCATTTTGAGTAACTGCCTCTGAACAAATTCTGTAGAGCCCAAATCCAGACCTCTGGTTGGCTGGCAGGCAAGCAGGATTAAAGGATCTTGCTGAATTTCACGGGCAATGATTATTTTCTGGGCGTTCCCTCCAGACAATTCCGAGACGACTGGATCTTTGGAAGAGAGTCTGACATCAAATTTTTGTACTTGTTTATCCCGGTTTGTCTGGATCGCCTTGCTTCGCATGAATCCATGACTACAGAATTCATCTTTCGTGTGGTATCCCGCAAGCAGGTTGTAGCTGACATTCATACTTGTGCATAATCCACGGACAAAGCGTTCTTCAGGGATAATCCCCATTCTGTTTTTACGTAATCCGTCGGGCCAATTTCCAGTAACATCTTTTCCCGAGATGTAAATTTTCCCTTTGGTCGCTTTCATCAGTCCTGTCAGGACCATGATCAATTCAGTCTGACCATTGCCTTCGACACCAGCAACCCCAACTATTTCTCCCCGTTTGACTGCAAAATTTATATCCTGGAAAACTTTTTTGCCATTTATGTCTTCAGCGGTCAAATCTTTGACTTCAAAAACAACCTCAGAGCTTACCTCTGGGTTTGAAGTCCGGGTAATCGACTTTACCCTTCGCCCTACCATTTTTTCGGACAAATATTCGACCGATGCATCTTTGTTGTTTACAGTAACAACATGCTTCCCCGCTCTGATTACACTGATGGAATCAGCGCACATTTTGACCTCAGCAAGCTTATGTGTGATGATCACAATTGTTTTCCCTTGCCGTCTCAACTCGTTTAAGTTTTTCATCATCATTTTGACTTCCTGAGGTGTGAGAACCGCTGTGGGTTCATCCAGGATCAAGACTTCAACATTCCTGTTCAACATCTTCAGTATCTCAAGACATTGTCGTTCGCCCACGGATATTTCGGACACGATATCATTTGCCTTAAGTTTGAAGTCAAATTTGTCGATTAGTTCCTGCGCATTTTTCTGTTCTTGCTGCTTATCAATAAAAATACTGTCAAATTGCCTGCCGCCGAGATTAATTTTTTTATGTTTCTCCACGCCGAGCATTAAGTTTTCATATACTGTCAGTGATGGTACCAATTTAAAGTGTTGATGGACCATGCCAACCCCCTGGTTAATCGCATCCAACGGTGTTTTTAAGGTTACAGGAGTTCCGTTGTAACGAATTTCACCATGATCAGGTTGTAAGAGCCCGAATAACATATTCATTAATGTAGTTTTTCCAGCGCCATTTTCTCCGATGATGGCTCTTACCTCCCCCTCTTCGACAGCAATACTTAAATTATCCACCGCAGTAAAATCACCAAACTTTTTTGTGAGTTCAATGGTTTCAATTTTTTTCATTATTCCGTCCTCTTCAAAAGCAACCTGGGTTGTAGTCCCTGCGAAATTCGCAAGGGCTACAACCCATCATCAAGGAGTAAAGGTCTATGGCCAGGGATAACGTTCGCCGTTTAGATAAACGGTGTTATGGACAATTATTTCTTCATCAATAATAGCTTGACGTTTTTCAGCGAGGATACCTTTCAGTTCCTCAAATTTTTCATGATTGGTGACAAATTCAGCGATAGTTGACATGTCTGTGATATCAATTCCACCATTTTCGAGGGTGAATAAGAACAGACCCTGGGGCATTTCGTCTTTAACCCAGCTCTCAATCACGTGGAAAATACCAGATTCGAAATCATAGCGAACACTGGTGATAACATAACCTGGTTCAATCCAATCTTGATCCAGATCGACACCGATCGCGTAGGCGTTGTTTAGGCGAACTGCCTGCAACCCGCCCAAACCAGCGGTGCCGCATGCCAGCCAAACCACATCGACGCCAAGATTGTTGATCATGTTTTCTGTAATTGTTTTTACGTTCTGGGTGTCTTCAAAACCACCGTTGTAATCAACAATCACTTCGCAATCCGCACAGACTTCGCGAATACCTTGTTTGAAGGCATCTTCAAATTGATAGAAGCCAACAGATTCGAGTCCGAAGACGATTCCGATCTTGGAGCCAGGTTTGGAACCTCTGCCTTCGACCAGCTCGTTGCCATCCTGAGCGACAAAACCGGCTGCGATTCCGCCAAGAAAGGCGGTGTTCCAGACTTCACCGGCAAAGCCAACATAATTGGGGGCTTCATGTTCGGTTCCCAGATCTCCAAATTGAACAAAGGTAGTGTCTGGATATTCTTTGGCGGTTGCTTCTGACCATGCGATCGCGCCATATTCCATACAGATTACGAGACCATAACCTTCTTCGCCAAGTTGCCGTAGATAGGTTTGAGTTTCAGCGGCTTCGGTAGGCTCGACGACAACGAATTCAAGCCCGAGCTCTTCGCTCGCTTTTTTCATGCCCAGGTGGGCGCCGTCATTTAAGCCCTCATCTCCCAATCCGCCAACCTGAACGATCAATGCCGCTTTTTTGCTGTTTGGATTAATTGATTCCGGCTGGCTCTCAGGTGTCGCGTCTTGTTCAACCTGAACTGGTTCAACAGTAGCGGGGCTTGCTTTCTGGCAACCAGAAAATAAGCCCATCACGAGAGCGCATACAATTAAAAAAACTACCTTTCTATTCATGATTCTCTCCTTTTGATTGTTAAAGTTATTATAACAACATGTTGACATTATATTATCAACTCCGACCTTGTCAAGGGGTTTCGCAAAATTAATCCTATTTTGAAAAAGTTGAGTTTTGTGGCAAAGTATCTTTTACAGTTTTCCGAAAATCTTCCCGTAATGGTTCAAGATTATGTGTTGGTTTATAATACCGCGTTTCGGTAAATGCGATAAACCTACTTGACCGGCGCGGCTGTGCTTTGTTTTTCTGCCCATTTTCTGCCTCTTTCGGGTATAAACAGGGTCAGAATTCCAAATACCAGTGGAGCGAGGCAGCTAATAGCCAGGGCTTTGTACATATCGCCATCAAAGTGGGTAATCATCAGCCCGATAACCGCAGAGCCAAGCGCGGATCCCAAACCCGCTCCTGTAAGCATCATGGAAGTTCCAAGAGACACTGATTTGGGTTTCAGATCTATCTTATAGAGCAATGAAAAAATTAATGGGACGAAGAAGTAGGTCCCAAAACCAGCAGCTGCCGAAGAAACCAACAAAAGCGGAAGGCTGGTGGATTTCACCATCCCAAAGAAAAAGAGCGGCAACAAGAAACCCCAGACAGAAATTAGTGGTTTCTCATAACCGACTGCCTGGGTAATCCGGGGAGCAATTAATGAGCCCAGGGCGGAAAATAACGGGAAGCAACTGAGAACGATTCCAGTTTGAGATGCTGTCATTCCTAAGGATGTTTGCGCGTAAGAAGGCCAATAGAAGAGCATACCAATCCATGTGAAGACAACCCCAGTCCAGCCAATAGCCAGCAGCCAGGGAGTTTTTGTGCGCAAAGCCTCGAATGAACTCTTATCAAAAACCGGTTCAACGGGCTGGTCGTTTTTCTCAGCTTCTGGCAATTTTTTTGGTTGGTAGGCGATTAGCCAACAAATGGTTAGAACGCCAAGCACCGCAGCCATGACCAGGTAGACATTTTGCCAACCGCCCAGCAGCGCCATTACCTGGGTTATGAGCAATGGTGCCAGGGTTTGAGCAATTGGTTGAACAAAATTTTCAGTGCCGTTTACATCCAGCATGCGTGATAAGGGCACATTGCCTATTTTGAATGTTACAATGACGATCGCAATCGCGTTCGCCACCATCCCGATCAGAATCCTGCCAATAACGAGCGCAGGGCTGTTTGTGGCTAAGCCAAATATGAGCGTTCCGACGGCAGAAATGCCAATCGTCAAGGGCATAGCCTTTTTAACTCCCAGTAAATTTACATAAAAGGGGACTTGGATGGTAAATATTAGTGAGGCAATCCCAGCGGCGCTGCCGATAAGACCAACGGCTACGTAATCCAGATTGAGATCGGCTTTTATTGACGGAATCATCATTCCATAGGAAAAATATAGAAATTGTTGACAGCCAATCGCAAGCCAGGCGATTATGAGGAGATGCCACACCAGACGAGGTATTTTCGTTTTCATTTTTATCTTCGTTTCAAGGTTTATTTATTAGTATTTAATAGGTTTCGTGAGAGAAGGAACGATGTAAGGGTAAAAACTCAGTTCGAGTTCAGCTTACCATCCTTAAAATACACCTGATCAAGGTCAAATATTAACGCATGCGTGAGCCTCCAGTCTGCATTGCTACAGAGCTCTTCTGTCACCTGTTGCGTAATCACATTTTTGACATTGACAATCTCCAGTAACCGTTAATGAATGCGATGTGAAAAAAAAGCTGCAATGCAAATTCTAAGTTGACACTTATTTTTCGAATTTATACCACAGTGTAATTGGCTTGCAGCTCGTTTAGACAAAAAAGGGCAATTGTGATTAAAATAACATACGAAGGAAGGACTATTGGGAATCTTTCGGGGTATAAGGATCGGGGAACCTGTTTTCTGTAAATTTACCTCTTAAATCCTCACACAAGCCAAGGTTTCAGTGTTTAATCCAGCGGAAAATCGTTTTCTGTCCGGCACAATTGGCGGGGAACAGTCAGGGATGCCATAATCAACATACTGGAACAGGACGAGGAAGGTTGGGCGGTCGGTGCCGGTTATTCTGATTGCCGCGATCGTGTTGCGCCTCCGATTCGCCATTGTGTGGTTATTGTGTATGGTGGAAAGATGGCTTCGCCGGAACGGGACGGGGTAAGTGTATGGCGGATTGAAAACACACAAAGTGCAAGTAGAGGTAAGCGCGAGGTGTTTTCAATCTCGCCCTACGAAAAGATGGCTTCAATAGATGTCCGTAGGGCGAGATTGGAGGTGCCGAATATTTCCATTGACAAGAGTATATCGCGCCTCCAATCCGCC
>ENA-UOOM01001146-UOOM01001146.1-fermentation-metagenome-genome-assembly--contig:-NODE-1146-length-26649-cov-8.725840_pt1 | contig 26649 bp, 24 predicted proteins | sample MGYA00245781_ERZ724031 | MGnify/ENA primary metagenome ERZ724031 (study PRJEB28704, sample SAMN03018317) | fermentation metagenome | biome: anthropogenic terrestrial biome; feature: soil; material... | reverse complement strand
GGAAACGGTCTTTACTAACTCACTGGTTGGTACAAAGACTGGGGGCAGACCAAATAACACTATGTGCTGAGGGCTCTGGATAGTAATGTTCTAAAGTGTATCACCCCTACTCCGCGATTTTGTTGTTGCAGGTATGAATGGTTAGTCGATGAAAGGTTAACGCCATGAACAGTATGCATGAGCAGTTGCTCTATACAACATTGAGAATAGAATGCTTTGATGCTGGAGGCAGCTTAAAAGCATTTGGTACAGGTTTTCTTCTTGAAAGGAAAGTTAGTGAAACAGCCAGCAAAATATTCCTCGTTTCGAACAAGCATGTGCTGTTGGGTTATGAATCAATTGCACTTACATTTACAGCTGCATCCCAAGGAAATCCTCAACATGGCACAAAAAGGCGATTTTTTATCAATGAACTACAAAAATATGTGAAACAGCATCCGTCTGATGCGATAGATATTGCAGTAATTGATTGTACGGGAGTATTCGTAGCAAACTTAGGCCAAATATACTATAAGTTTGTATCATATGAGATGCTTTCTGATTTTACTGATCCAGAACTGACGGTTGCACAAAACGTTTACTTTGTTGGTTACCCTGATAATGTCTTTGATGTCGTTAATAACTTGCCACTCATACGATCTGGGTTGATAGCCAGTCATCCGAGTCTGGACTATAATGGGACACCTGTATTCATCATTGATGCTCAGGTATTCCCAGGATCAAGTGGGAGTCCTGTGTATATTGACCTGACATACGAAAATTTTAAGAATGGCAATATCATGCTTGGAGAAAGCAAAAAACTAAAGCTTCTTGGAATTGTTTCGGCTACAATGTTACATAACAACAAGTTAGTCGCGGTACAAACTCCAGCAATAAACATATGCTCACAAGAAGTCCTCGGCCTGGGTATTGTATATAAAGCAACAGCAATCAAGGAGCTAATCAACAGTTTAGTAGAGTAGCCATGGTACACGCTATGTGTAAACCATGGGCGCTTTGCGTTCTAGATTGCTTAATCAGGATTTCAAGTTTTATTTACTTTGGTGTTTGTACTTGATAACTGGCATAATTGGTCCTGTCAATTTCCCAGGTTCTATTTGTCTACGTTTTATGGCATTCTGCACACCCCTCTTCCAATAGTTTGACATAGGGAGGGGGTGTGCATTTTATTAATAGCCGGGTGATTAGCCAAACCGGGAAGCCAGTAATTACATGGCTTCCCGGTTTTTTGTTGATTTGCAAGGCTTTTTTGTTTCCAACTATTGCGCTAGACGCGACGGATCAACAGGCCTTGATACATCATGCTACGATAAGATCATCGTGGTATCTATATGTTTCCGGTAAGAGCTTCTTGAAAGACTCCATCATGCAAACCTGTAAAAGGATCGGTTGAATGGTCAGAAACAATTGTGAACTTGTGTGGGCTATCAGTGAGGCGCGGGATCAGCACGCGGTCAATCTTTCTTAAAAACGATTGCTTTTCGGCAAGGCTCAAACGATGGGACGCTTCATCCGCACCGTTGATATGCAGCAACACAAAGGGATAATCATCAGCAGCCTGGATTGCGGCTTTTGCTTTTGCTACCAGGTTGGTGTCCGTTTCACCTATGGTTCCAGACACTGGCATGATGTCCATGCCCGTCATGCGCGCAATGCCCTTGACGACATCAGTTGCCGTGATGACTGCGGCACGCTTGTCAAAGGGCGACAAAGCGGCAGGGCGGGATTGACCCCAGGGAAGCAGGCAAGACCCAATATGAAAGGAATGACGAACGATCTTGCTTAATAGATCTGATCCCACCGGCATCACCTCATCCAAGGATGCGCCAATAAACTGATAGGGTGGATAGGTGCTTAAACCAGGCAGGCAATCCGCTTGACCCGGCAACACCAACAGGCCTTTGTAGGTACCGAGGTGATAGTAGTCTGCACCTGCTCCTGGAGAAAAATGTGATGGGGCTTGGGTATGCCCCGAAATTCGCTGATCGCGGCTTAGCTTCACCCAACTTGTGCGCAGGATGAGATCATTTTCTTGTACTTCAATGCCCGCACCTAAGGCATCCGCATAGCCCCGCAGGTGATAAGGGACGTTCTGATAACCAAGCAGGGTCAGGATGCAAGTCAGGCTTTCGGGCTGGCGGCCTTCGGGCACGGTACGGATGCGTTTTCGTTGAGGCAATGAGTGCAAATTCGGATAATCCTCAACCCGAAAATGATCATCTGTCATGCCATCAATGATGCACAAAATTTCGCCCAAACTCACAAACCCGCGTTCATGATTTGATAGATATTTTTCATGTCCATTGCATCCCGAATGGCTTGCGCAAGGCCATCATATTGCGACTCCCGCTCCGCTTTTGCCTCTGCCTTCATGCCCTGATCGGGGGCGGAGGCAGCCTGGCACAGCTGCATGGATTGACTATCTTCCTCGGGCAGGTTGATGTCCAGCATGGGCAATACGCCAATGACAGGCTTGTGTGTCAGGCCTTCAATCATTTGGATGCCTGGCTTTAACAAATCAAGATCCCCCCTGAACTTGTTGATGATCACACCTTTGATGATGTCCTGTTCTTCTTTTGTAAGCAGCGCCATGGTGCCAAACAGCTGGGCAAACACGCCGCCGCGGTCAATATCGCCAACCAACAAAACAGGAGACTGGCAGAGTTTGGCCAAGCCCATGTTAACAATGTCATTGTCCTTCAGGTTGATTTCCGCCGGGCTTCCCGCGCCTTCAATGACAATGATGTCATTGGCATCTGATAAAGAATGGAAAGCTTGTAGAATGTCCGGAATTAAGCTGGTTTTGTAGCGGAAATAATCAGCCGCCTTCATATGTCCGCGGGAGACGCCGTTCACAATGACTTGGGAACCCATGTTGCTTTCTGGTTTGAGCAAAATGGGGTTCATGCGCACATCCGGTGGAATGGCGGCTGCTTCGGCTTGCAGCGCTTGTGCCTGGCTCATGAGCAAACCTTCCTGGCTTGTATACGCAAAAGAGGACATGTTCTGGCTTTTGAACGGGGCAACCCGCCAACCATCCTGTTTGAACACCCGGCACAGCCCGGCACATAACAGACTTTTCCCGGCCGAGGACATGGTTCCTTGGATCATGATGGTTTTAGCCATGAAGCACCTCCTTTAAGGCAGTGATCAGTTTGAGGTTGTTTTCTCTGGTCTGTACGCCAATGCGTATAAACAAGCTGGATAAGCCAGTATAGTTGCCGCAGTCCCTCACCAGAATGCCCTGTGCAAGGAGTTTGCTGTAAAGCGGCATATGATGTTTTAACAACAGGTAGTTTGCCTCACCAGGGAAAACCGCCAAGCCCAAATCTTGCAAACTCTTTTGCAGGAATTCTCGCTCTTCCTGAATGAAAACCCGTGTTCGCTTGGGCCAATCCGCATCTTTCAAGGCGGCCAGGCCAGCAGCCTGCGCAGGGCCGGATACGCTCCAGGTTGCGCCGAAAGTACTGATCTTATCAAGCATCGCCACATTTGAGCAAAGCAGGTATCCCAAGCGAAAACCTGCCATGGAATACATTTTGGTAAAGGCCCGCAAGATCAACAGCCTTGGATAGTCCTTCATCACATCCACCATGGATTGCCCGGAAGTGAAATCAATAAAGCACTCGTCCAGCACCAAATAAGCACCAACTTTCTGGCAGCGCTCTGCGACATCTAATAAGAAGGCAAAGGGGATCAAGCGTCCTGTAGGGTTGTTGGGGCTGCAAAGGAAAACCAATTGTACTTCATTTGTGATGGCATCCAGGAAGCCATCGTCAACATCAAAGTAACTCTCTTCCCTCAATGGATGCTGTACGATTTGTCCGCCGTAGGCCAGCACAGCGCGCTCATATTCGGAGAAGGCGGGGGCAGTGATCAGGGCCTTCCCCGGGGCAAAGCATGCACAGATTCGATAAATCAAGTCCGCCGCACCATTGCCGCATTGGATGTACTTTGGATCCATGTCATGATGGAAGGCGATGGCATTCGTTAGTTCCCTGCATGATGCATCTGGATATCGCTGAAAACCATCCAAGCCCGCAATGATCGCCTCTTTCACCCCCGCAGGATAGCCCAGGGGGTTGATGTTGGAAGAAAAATCCAGCACAGGCTGGGGATGGATGTAGATGTTGCCGCCATGGTCATAACGCTGCATACAAAATACCTCTTGTTAGAAGGGATAAGATAAAAAGCAGGATGCTGGTCATCAATAAGACCCGATGTGCCAGACGGATATCTTCTGTTTTGATGGGCCTGGTGGCATCCCCAATGGTGGGCTTATGGTGGCGTCTGCCGAAGTACCACGCGTCACCTGCCAGCTGGACGCCCAAGGCACCTGCCATCACCGCTTCGGTTTGGGCGGAGTTTGGGCTGGCGTGTTTGCGCCGGTCTCTTTGCCAGATGCGAAAAGCGCCCTGAGTATCCAAGCCACAAAATGCGCTTGCCACAATCATCATCACGGCACACAAACGGGATGGGATGTAGTTGAATGCATCGTCCAGTTTGGCAGCACAAAAGCCAAACTCCTCATAGCGTTCATTTCGGTAGCCCACCATGGAGTCCATGGTGTTTACGGCTTTGTAAACACATCCTAACACAGCCCCTCCTAACGCCATATAAAACAAAGGGGCCGCTACCCCATCCGCTGTGTTTTCGGCGATGGTCTCAACAGTGGCTCTGGTGATGCCAGCCGCGTCCAGGGCTTTTGTGTCCCGTCCCACGATCATGGACAAAGCGGTTTTTGCTTTAGGTAGATCATCATGATGCAACGCCTCATACACAGGCAGGCTTTCATCCCGCAGGCTCCTGGCAGCCAGCAGTTGCCAGCACAGCAGGCTTTCCAGCGCAAGGAAAAGCCAGGGGGAGATGGCCCAAGCCCCAAACAGCGCCAAGGTGGGGATGCCACCACAGACCAGCAAGACAAACAACACAAAAACAGCTCCAGATAAGCGTTTGTTTTTCATGGGGTACAGGATTTTTTCAAGGCCTGCGATGACTTGCCCAAACAATCTGATCAGATGAGGCCATCCCTGAGGGTCGCCAAGGGCTCTGTCCAGCAGAAATCCCGCGATGAAAGCCAGGGTTGAATGGAGTAACATCTCAGCCAAGGAAGCCTGCCTCCTTTGTGCCCCAATGTGTCATGAGCTGTATTGCGTTGTCGCTTGCCATCAAGACCCCTTTGAAGGTGGGGTCCGTCGTAAAGCAGACAAAGCCAACGTCCACCCCTTCTGGCACCATTCTCATCAAAAAATCATCAATGCGAGGCTTGAGCACATCCATTGTTTCCTTCAGGCAGTTGGCTTTGTAAAGCACATGCAAGGCGGCGTCTGTGGTGGCGCATTCAAGCAAGGCCTGTAAAACAGGCAGAGCTGCCCCTGCCTGGATGGCACAGGCGGCAAGGGTTTCCAATCGGCCATCACCAAAGCATGAGTGTGTATTGGCCATGCCAATGCCCAGTTTAACAAGCTTTCCGATATGACCCACCAATAAAATCTGTTGGAAACCTTTCTCAACTGCATCTTCCAAGGCGATGCCAATCAAGTTGCTGCACAACACCTGCTTGGTGATATCCAAGCCCAGAACATCTCTGGAAAATGCTTCCCCATAGTTCCCGGGGGAAAGCAAAACCGCTTTTTCCCCGGATGACGCTAAAACATTGAGTTCAAGCCGAATGGTCTCCACCAAAGCAGCGTTGCTCATGGGCTCCACAATGCCGGTGGTTCCGATCACAGAGAGCCCGCCTTCAATACCCAAACGCGGGTTGAAGGTTTTCAGGGCCAGTGCCTCCCCGCCGGGTATGGAGATGATAACACAGAACCCGCCTTGATAGCCGTGTTCATCCGCTGCTTTTTGGCAGGCATCCTGAATCATCTGCCGGGGCACCGAATTGATCGCCGCTTCGCCCACTGGCTGGTTGAGGCCTGGCTTGGTTACCCTGCCAACGCCTTCACCCCCATCAATGTGGATGCCGGCAATGGCTTTGCTAACATGAGCATAGACCAACACGCCATTGGTGATGTCCGGGTCATCACCGCTGTCTTTTCGGATGGCGCAAACAGCCTGGTCATTTTCAAGCACACCGCTTGCTACCTTCAGGGTGAGCTTGGTTCCTTTGGGGGTTAGCAAATGAACCCAATCGGGCCTGTTGCCACTCAGCAACAGCTGAACAGCCGCTTGTGCGGCCGCTGCTGCACATGAGCCGGTGGTGAAGCCGGAACGCAGCCTTTTTTGCGCTATTGTATTGATTCCTTCCATCGCTTTCATGTACCCCTGCTGATCAGGTACATCAATGCATTCACGATGGCAGCTGCAACATTGCTGCCTCCTTTGCGTCCCATGGAGAGGATGCAGGGAGTGTTTAAGCTCTTAATGAGTTCTTTTGACTGGATGACATTCACAAAGCCCACAGGCACGCCGATGATAAAGGCTGGATGCAGGGCATTGGACTCAATCAGCTCATGGATGGCCAGAAGGGCCGTGGGGGCATTGCCGATGACAAACCCCAGAGGGCCCGGCAGTTTAGCGGCCTTCAGCATGGATTCCCTTGAACGGGTGGAACCATTGTTTTTGGCGTTTGAAACCACATCTTCATCCGAAATATAGCAATGCACCTGACCGCCCAGTTTTGCCAACTCCCGTTTGTTGATGCCGGACATGGCCATGGTGGTGTCTGTGATCAAGGTGATTCCCTGGCGCAAAGCATTCAGCGCATGATCAATCACATCAGGGGAGAAGTACAGGCTGTCCGCATAGTCAAAATCTGCGGTGGTATGGATGACGCGTTTGATGATCGGCGCCAGCTGTGGATCAAGCGACCGGTTCAGTTCCTGCGTGATGATGGCAAAGCTTCGCTTTTCAATCTCTTGCGGGGCAATCTGTTCAATGTTCAGATTCATGGCTCGTTTGCTCCTTCTCCTGGTGGGTGCGTTGGCAGGTGAAAATCATGACGGGGTTGTTCGCTGTCATCAGGTGATACGTTCCAGCAGACCGTGCTTTGGATACCTGCAGCTGAACCACTTCCATTTCCTCAAAGCCGATTGCTTTCAGGCACCTGAGGGTTTCAGCAATGGATTCCAAGGCGATGAGGTTGATCACAATGCGAACAGAGGGGTTTTTATCTATCAGCATGCGCAGAATGGCCTCCATGTTGCCGCTGCTGCCGCCGATGAACGCATGGCTTGGGGAGGGCAAGTCCACACATGCTTCCGGGGCCCAGCCTTCCACAACCTGAATATGATGACAAAAGTGAAGCCTGGCATTCTCCTGTGTCAGCTCACACGCTTCTCTATTCCCTTCAATGGCATACACCACGCCTTCCGGGCAGGACCTGGCCAGTTCCACAGATACCGAGCCCGTACCAGACCCAATATCATATACAATAGCATCCGGGGGCAACATCAGCTTGGCAATGGAAACAGCCCGCACTTCCGTTTTGGTCATGGGAATGAGCTTTTCGCCCGTCTGACGGAGAAAAGCCTCATCCGGCAGGTGGGGACTGCCTTGACGCTTCACATGGTGGTTTAAAATCAACACCGCACTCAGCGCGTCAAAGGAAAGATGCTGAAGATCCTCTGCAAGGCCTGTGGTGATGCGTTCATCCGGATAGCTGAGCCGCTCACCAATGTGAAGTTCCACTGCGCCAAGCCCTGCCCCGGATAACTGTTTGCACAGACTTTGCGCACGGTTGGTTCCACCCACCAGGGTAAACACCTTGGGGTGTTGCCGAACAGCTTGGGCAATGTCCATGCTCCGGCCGTGCATGGAAGTGATGAAGGCATCATCCCAGGAAATCTGTGTCTTGGCGCACAAGGCCTGCAGGGAACTGATTCCGGGGTACAGCTTTACTTCATAGTCTTTCAACATTGGCAGCAGTTTTTTCGCCCCGGAATAAAAGCCCACATCACCGGAAAACAACACAGCCGGGCTGTGGTAGCCAGGGTGCTCTGCCAAATACGCACAAATCTCATGTGGCAAAATGCTTGCAAAGCTTGGTTTTTGCATTTGTGCTGCTTCTATCAAGCGGCGCGCACCAATGATGCAGTCTGCCTTTTCAAGGGCATCCCGGGCTTCCAAGGTCAAACTGGCAGGGTTGCCCAAGCCCATGCTGATGAGATGAAGGATGGGTTTTTGTTGAATGTTGAAGTGTTTTTGAATGTACCGGATGACTTTTTCCAAGCTTTTTCCGGGCACTTGGCTTGGCCTGCCAATCAAAACCACCTGGATTCCTTCTGCTTTGGCTGCTGCAAGCTTTTCAGACAAACCGCCAGCAGGGCCGGATTCTTTGGTCACCATATAGCGTATCTGGTGGTCGCGAATCATCGCCCGGTTCATGTCCTCGCTGAATGGCCCCTGCATCGCGATGATATTGGGCGCTTTGATCCCTTGCGCAGCACAGGCACTGAGGGCTTCCTGGGTGGGCAGCACCCGTACAAAGAGACGGTCCTGGTGCTCCGGAATGCAGGCATAGGGCGATAATTCCTTGCTGCCGGTCGTGACCAGGATGTTTCCCTGGCTGTTTTGCAAATGCTGCGCAGCTTGTTCAAGGGTGCTGACATAGGTGATGTCACCCTGTGGAAGCGCGGGGTCGCGAAGGAGGCGGAGATAAGGCAGGCGAGCACGCTTGGCAGCGTTCTGGATGTTGTCTGTCACCACCTGGGCATGAGGATGTGTGGCGTCAATCACAAGGGAAAAACGCTCCTTTTGAAACAAGGCAAACATGGCCGCTTCATCCATCCGCCCGGTTAATGTGCTGATGTTTTCAGCCTTTGGAGATAGAATTTCACCGTATTCCGTCGCGACACATACGAGCGCTTGAAGGTGCGTAGCGACAAGATACTCCGACAATTCCCTGCCTTCAGTGGTGCCGGAGAACAAACAAATATCATACATCCCTGTATCCCCGCTGGGTCACCATGTGATGATTCAGGTTCACAGTGTGTGCGTTTCCGATAAATACCGTGGTCAACATATCCGCCTGAAAATCATAAAGGTCACCCAGGGTCATGATGTCAAGCTGCTGCCCCTCCCGGCCAATGTTCCGAACGACCCCGCAAACAGTTTCAGGGGGCTTGTTTTGCAGCATGATGTGACAGGCGCGCTTCAGATGATCTTTCCGCTTTTTGGAGCCGGGGTTGTACAGCGCCACACAAAAATCCCCTTTTGATGCCGCTTCAAGCCTTTTTTCAATGGTATCCCAAGGTGTTAACAAATCGCTCAAGCTGATGACAGCAAAATCATTGGTCAAAGGCGCACCCAGCAAGGCAGCGCCGGAGATGGCGGCGGTGAGCCCAGGCACGACTTCAATCTCAGGTGCAGATTGCGCTCCCCGCAGCTCATAGGCAAGCCCAGCCAGCCCATAGATGCCGGCATCCCCGCTGCAAATCAGGGCAGTTAGCATTCCTTCCTTCGCCCTGTTCAGGGCGTAGCGGCACCGTTCCACTTCCTCGGTCATGGGGGTTTCATAGTATTCCTTATCCGGAAAATGTGGACGAACCAAGTCGTTGTATACCGTGTAGCCGACGATGAGTTGGCAGGATGACAGCACCTTGGCAGCCCTGATGGTCATTTCCTCATAAGAACCCGGGCCGATCCCCACCACATACAGTTTACTCAAAGCGAACCTCCCATGATGCTTCAGATACCGCAACGGTCACGCCATCCACTGCTGTCTTTGGCACGATCAGTGCCCCACCCCTCATCAGGGCGGCACGTTCACAGACATTGTCCACCCCTGTGATGCTTTTTACAAATCCAGACGCAGTAAACGCTCCGGAAAGGCCATTGAGCTGTTGTGAAGGATAAAAGGCAATCGATATTCCACGGCCATTGCAGAAGGATAACAAGCCTTCCTCTTCCTGCTTGATGTCAATGCTTGCAGCTTGCTTTACAGCCCTCATGTCCAGTTGATGACGGTCAAAAACCGTCTGCACTGCCTGATCAATCTGCTGTTCAGAGGCTCCCTTACGGCACCCGATGCCCAGGGTGAGCACCTTGGGAATCAAACGAAGCGTGCAGGGGAAAGGTTCCCGCGTTGAAACGGAAACCATTACGCCCACAGGCAGTTGCGCAGACAGGGAAAGCCCTGGGGGCAGTAAACCCCAAATGTCTGCATCCGCTTTGAAGGACACATCCCCTTCCAGAATGGCGGCAGAAACGGCTTTCGCAGCTTGCATGCTGCTGATTTCAAAGCCCTTCTGCTTCGCCCACTCATCCACAGCAAAGCGGCGGTTGATATCCGTGGCCGTGGTGATCACCTGCAGGGCATCAATGCCCATGGCGATGCGCCTGGCCAATTGATTGCCTCCGCCGATATGGCCGGAAAGGAGGCTGATGGCGTAAGTTCCCGCCACATCAACACAGATGACGGCGGGGTCTATGGTTTTGTCCTTGATAAAAGGCGCAATCGCCCGCACCGCGACCCCTGTGGCAGAAACAAAAATGAAGGCATCCACCTCATTCCACTGGCTCCCCGTTGCCTCTTCCAGGCTGCCGCTTAAAGCCTGTACCTGATGGTTTGAGAACCTCTGTGGTGCAAAAATCTGGCAATCCCAATCAGCTTTCAGGCACTCCTGAATGCGCAGGCTGGTTTGCACGCCTTGGCTGGTATAGGTAAACAAGCAGGCTTTCATGGCTCGCTGGCCATGCGAAAGCCGGTGGAGAATGCAGGGTCATACAGCTTGGACCTGCTGTATCCATCCCCTAAAAAGCTGCCCACCAAAATCAATGCCAGGTTGCTGATGCCCTGTTCCCGGGCTGTTTGGGCCAGGGTAGCCACCGTGCAGTGGTGCAGTTGTTCATCCGGCCAGCTGGCCTTGTACACGATGGCTGCGGGCGTATCAGGCAAGTAGCCCCCCTTGAGCAGCTCCCGCTGTGTTTCTTCCAGCAGGCCTGCTGACAAAAACAAGACCATGCTTGCCTGATGGCTTGCCAGGGAGGCTAGGTTTTCCTTGTCAGGCACAGGGGTACGCCCAGCCATCCGGGAGATGATGACTGTCTGGGACAGGCCGGGCAAGGTGTATTCTGCATTGAGGGCCGCAGCCGCCGCGCAAAAAGAGCTGACCCCGGGGCAGACTTCATAGGGAATGCCCGCTTGATCCAAGGCGTCAAACTGCTCCCGTACAGCACCATAGATGCTGCTGTCGCCTGTGTGCAGGCGAACGGTCATCAGGCCTTTCTCTTCAGCCTGCTTCATGCCTTGAATAACCAGTTCCAGCGTCATCTTGGCGCTGTTGTGAATCTGCGCATCAGGCTTTGCATACTCCAGCAAAGCCGGGTTGACCAGCGACCCAGCGTAGATGATGACATCGGCCTGTGAAAGCAACTTTGCGCCCCGCACCGTCATCAAATCCTTGGCACCACTGCCTGCGCCTACAAAATAAACCATGCTTTATTGCTCCTTCTCTTGTTGATGTTGCAATGCTTGCTGATAGAAATTGATTGCATATTCCGGCCTTGCATACAGCGGAAGGTGGGGAAACCCCGCATAGAGCCGGTTGGTGCTGTGTGCGCAGGACCAGGATTTGCCTGATTGTTTTTCAGCCATAAAACCGTCGCCGCTATCTGTGCAGTCATAATAATGGAATTCATGAGCAGGGATTTCCTGGCCTTGTCTGCACAAAAGGTTGTCTTTGTTAGCGGTGAGGGTAGCATAGCCAAAGCGCGCCAGTTTTCCCGTGTTGCTGCATGCGCCGGGTAAAAAACCTACCACCGGGACATCATCAATCGTCTGCGTCAGATACATAAATCCACCACATTCAGCGATGCAAGGCATGCCTTTTTGCAACGTGATGCGGATGGAGTGCAGCATGGTATGGTTTGTGGACAAGGCTTCCAAATAAAGCTCGGGATACCCGCCGCCTATGTACAGGGCGTCGCAGTCCGGCAGTTGACCATCTGCCAGGGGGCTGAAAGGGATGAGCTGTGCGCCAAGTGCTTGGAGGAGATCCAGATTGTCCTGATAATAAAAACAAAACGCCGCGTCCTGTGCGATGGCAATCCGGACAGGGGGCATGCTTGGCAGGGCAATCTCATTTTCGTCGGAGATCTTCGGCGCTGTATGTGCCAACTGGATGATGCCGCGCAAATCAATGGTGGCTTCTGCTTGTAGGGCCAATGCCTGAAGTTTTTGCTGGATGTCATCCATGGCATCCGGTGTAACCAGGCCTAAATGCCGGCTGCTAAACACAGCATTGGGCATAGCAGGAAGATAGCCAAGCACCTGTAAGCCTTCGCCAAAGTGCTCATGGATCGCGTTTTTCAAATGTGCGTATGTTCCGGAAGTAATCTGGTTGAGAATGATGCCCTGAATGCCACTGTCAGGGATGGCATCAACAAACCCCTTCAGCAATGCGATGAGGGAATAGGCCATTCCTTTTGCGTTTACCACAAGGATGGCTGGCGTTTGTGTGAGCCGGGCTATCTGATGGCTGCTGAATGCATCGCTGTTAAACGACAGGCCATCATAATACCCCATGACCCCTTCCAGAATCGACAAATCCGCCTGCTGCCCGTGGCGGGCAAGCAAAGACAAAAGGGTATCCTCACCATAGAAGAACAAATCCAGGTTAGACCCTTTGGTGCCAATGGCCTCTTGGTGAAACAGGGGGTCAATGTAGTCCGGGCCGCACTTGAACGCGTGCAGTGTAAGCCCTTGGTTTACCAAGGCTTGCATCACTGCGCAGGATACCGTGGTTTTTCCGCTGCCGCTCTGGACCCCGGCAAACATGATTCGCGGCATATTCATCGTTTGCCTCCTTTGTATGCTTCATCCATTCCAATGAGAAACGCATCCTTTGAAAGCATCCTCTTTCCGATGGATTGGGCGTATTCTGTCAACTCAAGGCACCTGATGTTCTGTTGGCCAATCGGGGTGCCGGCATGAACAAACAGCGGGGAACGGTCAATCATCTGCTTGGCTTGCAGGATGTGCACATCATCCACCAACGAAAAAGCCGGGGCTGATACCACCTGATGGGCCAGTGCGTTTGCCACCTGAAAATCAACATCATTCTCAAACAGAATACCTGTGGTGAAGGATAGCCCGTGCTTTTGCATCAGACGAAACAGCGGAATGCCCATGCCGTTTCCGGCGAGGATAAATGCGGAAGGCTCCCCAGGCGGCGGTGACAACTCCACACTGCCAAAGAGCGTGTTGTAACTGCCTGTTTGCAGGTTGTACAATGCTTTCATTTGTGCATCCGTGAACACCTGGTCGGGCAAACCTGACAGCTGAATGCTGTCCCCCTGCACGCAGATGAGCCAGTCTGATATTTTTGCGGCCAGATCAATCTCGTGCAAAGATAACAGCACGGCCACCTGTTTGCGGGAGGCCAAGGACCTGAGAATGTCCAGCAGTTCTATTTTGTGTCGGATATCCAGGTAGGATGTTGGCTCGTCCAGCACCAGAACCTCAGGTTGCTGACAAAGCGCTCTGGCCAGCAGGATGCGCTGGCGCTGCCCGTCACTGATTTGGGTAAAGAGATGGTCTGCCAGTTCCTCAGCGCGCACCATGCGCAGGCTATCCATCACGATGTCTTCATCCTGTGGCGTCAGCCTTCCAAAAGCGTTGGTATAGGGATAGCGGCCCAGGGAGACCACTTCAAAGCAGGTCATCAAATCTGGCGCCACGCGCTCTGTTAGCATGACAGACATACGCTGGGCTAACTCTTTGTTGTTCCATTGATGGATGCTGCGATTGTCCACCATGACCACGCCAGCGATTCTTTCAAGATGCCGCGTAATGGTCTTGAGAATGGTGGACTTGCCTGAGCCGTTGGGGCCAATCAAGGTCACGATTTTTCCCTTTTCCACGCCCAGGTTGATCCCGCTGATCAGGGGCTTTCCGCCATACCCCACGGTTAGCTTTTTGGTTTCTATCTGCATGCTCATGTCCTTTGGCGCTTGCGGGAAATCATCATGGCAATGACAACAGGCGCTCCGAAAAGCGAGGTCACAGTGCCGATGGCAAGTTCTGTGGGCGCAAAGGCAGTGCGGGCAATCAGGTCACAAAACATACAGAAAACGGCACCGCACAAAAAGCAAGCGGGAATCACCACAAGGGGTTTTCCGGACTTGATCAGCAACTTCGCAATCTGCGGCACCGCGATGCCAACAAAGGATATCGGGCCTGCAAAGGCAGTGACACAAGCGGATAGAACGCTGGAAACCACAATCAATGCGGCCCGGAAGAGGCGGATGTTAATCCCCATGCTTTTTGCGTAGCCTTCCCCCAGCCGGTAGGCATCCATGGGTTTTGAGAGGAAAAGGGAAAGAAGGAGGGATAAACCAACAATGGCGCAGATGATGCCAAGGTTTCCCCAGGCAGCGCCGGAAAAGCTGCCCATGGACCAGGAGGTCAGATTCGCGATGTCCTGGTCTTTGGCAAAGGTGATAAAAAAATTGGTGATGGCGGAGCAGATATAGCCCACCATGATGCCGATCACCAAAAGCATCGGCATGCTTTTGGTGTGTCTGGAAAAAAACAATACAAGGCCCATGATGAGCATGGAGCCTATAAAAGCGGCCAGGACCATCAGATAGGGCGGAATGGTTCCATAAGCCCCCACCACAAAGATGATCACAAAGCCCACGATCATCTTGGCACCGGAAGAGATGCCCAGAACAAAAGGGCCTGCAATGGGATTGCGAAAGAAGGTTTGCAGCAAAAACCCGCTGACAGATAAGGCACCGCCCAAAACAGCAGCGGTCAACAGCCGGGGAAGACGAATTTTCCAGATGATATTGCTTTCCATGCTGCCGGCGTCAGCGCCGTTGAAAATGATGTCAAACACTTTCAGCGCCGGAATGTTGACGGTGCCCGTGTTGGCGTTGAGCACAATGCCCAAGGCGAACAAGGCCAGGAGCCCCAGGATGACCACCTGGAAGCGAATGGCTGAAGTAACCCTGGCCTTGTTCATACATGTTCCTTTGGTTTCAAATTCATTATTGCAATTTGTTCAGTGCGTGGGTGCTTTCTATGCTGGCGTTCGAAAGAACAGCATGCATGTCAGCGATAATGCCGGCGATGGCCGCGGTGGACTGGGAAAAATCCGGTGAAGTAATATAGACTTGCCCTTCTTTTACAGCCTTCAAATCCGCGAACAAAGGATTGAATGCCACCATGTCTTCCAGGGTCTTGAACTTCTGCACATGGTTTACATAAAACAGATAATCCGCATCCTTGCAGGCGGCGTAAAAGGCTTCCATCGTCACCGAAGTTGTCCCGGTTTTGCCCGGCTCAAGATCCTTCATGATGTACTCTCCACCGGCTAAGTTGATCATGGAAGCCATATAGTCGCCGCCATTTCTGCAAAACACTTTGGAGCCATCAGAGCTCATGTAGACCATGGCAACGGTTTTCCCGGTAGCATCAGCGCTTTTAACCTGTGCCACCTTTTCTGCCTGTTGTGAGAAATAGCGGTCCGACTCCTCTTTCATGCCAATGAGGGTGCCAAACAACTTCACCCATTCCACACGCCCCAGGGGATGCCCTTCCTTGGAAGAGGATTCAATCATCCAGGGAATGCCCAACTCATCATATTTGGCGATGACTTCAGGATTTTCAGCCAGGCGAACGGTATCAATTACCAGTTGGACGCCTGCTTTAGTCAGCGTTTCAAAATCCGGCGCTTTGTAATTGCCAGAGAAGCTGATCTCTCCGGCTTTCATTTTGGTGATGACATTGTCCAGATACCAACCCTTTAGATCGGTTCCAACGCTTGCGATATGATCAAGCCCACCGATAGCGTCCACGAGGGATACCATGCCTGTGCTGTTAAACGTGATGTGGCCCATGGGCTGCCTGAGGACAACGACGTTTTCACTCAGCCCTTCAGGGGGGAGTTGTCCCTCTGGCACCAGCAGAAACACCTGGTTCGGGTGCGCATCCAACGTGAAACTGGCAAAACCACTCTGATAGTGGGTTATGGAAAAACCGGTTGCGTATACCAGCTTTTCTTCAGATTGAACAACCAGCCCCTCAAGGGAGGTTGTGTTCTGTTCAGCAATGGAAGAAAAAGAAAACGCCAGCAAGAATACCAGAAGGAAGAGGAGCGTTCTACGGATTGTTTGCATGGTAATTACCTTCCACAATTATTGTATTTTTTGAAAAAAACCATCACTCAAATCAAGAGGTTGATAGGTTAATATGGCATGCAGCTCCTTCGCTGCATCTCCAAAGCGATGGGAAGACTGATACAAAGCCGGTGATGCGACATATACCTGGTGATTCTGTACGGCTTTGAAGTCCGCAAACAGCTGGTTCTTCAACAACAAATCGGCCATGTTTTCAGGAGCTGTGTCAATGGCGGCGTTGTAGATTAAAAAGTCCGCGGACTTGGCCAAGGCATAAAATGCTTCCATATCCATGGTCACTGATGCGGTTTCAGAGCTCCTGCTTTCTGGCCCCAGGTAGTTGCCTCCCGCTAAACCAATCAAAGACGGAATGTAATCTGCCGCTGGTTTTGAAACCACCGCGCCGTTGGAGTTGACATAGAAGTAAGCAACGCTGGGGTTTTGTTCAGGCTGGTCTGGCAAGTTTTCGATCTTCTCCTTTTGTAATTCAAAAACTTGATTGGCGTCTTCCTCTCTGCCAAACAAAACGCCATAGACCTTCACCCATTCTGTGCGGCCCAGGGGATGGCTTTCAAGACCCGACAAGTCAATCAACAGAGGAATCCCCAACTCTTTGAATTTTTGCTGCACATCAGGCGCTTGCAAGACCATGGTGGACTGTATGGACAAGTCGCATCTCCCAGAGAGGAGGAGTTCATAATCCGGCGCACTGTATTTGCCCGCATACCGCAAGTTGCCGGCATCCATGGCTTCTTTGGCTGCCTGAATGTACCAACCCTCAGCCTTTGTTCCGGTAAAGTGCAGGTTGGGAAGGGCCTTGATGGCATCAATCAAGGACATGGCAGCGCTGGCAACCAGATACACATTGTCCAATGGCTGCCTCAAAATGATGATGGCGTCATCCAAGCCATCAGGGATCTCTGCACCAGCAGGAACCAGCAGATAGTTTCTTCCCTTGACCGTTTGAATCAAGCGTGCGCCGCCTTCGTATGCATAAATCCTGACATGCGCGGCATACTCAAACGCCACTTCGCCAGTGTAGTTCAAGCCTTGAATCTCTGGCCGCTGCAGGGACTGGGGAACGGGGGAGGGGTCTCCTTGTTTGGCTTCACTGCCTGCAAACTGCGCTGCGTCTGACCCGTCTGTGTAAAGAAACAGGGAATACTCCACCCACCGGGGCTTGCTCATGGCCACAGTCTCAGCACTGATTTTGGTTTCACCATTCATTGAAAGTGGCAGGGTAAAGGTCGCATCCCCCGCGGGATTCTCATTTCGATAGACTTCACCACCTACTTTTACCTGGGTGTAACTGCTGGAGCTGAATGTGATGGTCGCCAGGCCGCTGGCTTCATCCAGGGATTTTAGGCTGATGGTGGTGCGACCGGTGCCGCCAGTGAAGGAAAAGGAGGGCTGAGCCTGTTTATCAAGGGGCTTGAGGGTGGCTGAATCAAATTGCAGCGTCCGGTCATACCATAGATTCTTTTTTTCGGACCAGGTGGCCACTGGCTGTTCTTCATCCAGGGCAAAAACCGGAAGGGTTGCGGTTGCTTTTCCATCGCTATCAGGGATGAGGGGGATGTGCTGGCTGACATCCGCTAAGAGCGCACCCTTGGCCAAACCTGGGAAGAGAAAACCATACTTGCTGTCCTTCATGGTCATCTCGGCTTGCATAACGCCGTTATCCACCGTCAAGATGCAGTGTTCCACCTGGAGCAATGGCGAGTCCGCATGCACTTCCAGGGTATAACGCCCGTTTGCAGGCACTGGTGTTGCGCTTTTTTTAGATGCAGGCTGTTCTGCCCGCAGGCTGCCGGAGAGGAAGGTCAGCTGCCTGTCATACCATTTCTCGTATTTTTTTGACCAGGCTGCCACCTCTACCGGCTCATCCAAGGCAGGAATGGGAACCCGGAAGGAGTAATGCTCACGTGTGGCATCAATGGGTGCAATCCAGTTCTCCCGGGGGGCGGCGTCGGCTTCCTCCACCGTTCCCTGATACAAAAAGCCATAACTATCACTGGACAGGGTGAGAATGGCGGTCATGGCTCCCTGCTTCACTTCCAGCTGGCAAGCTGTTACACGGAACATTTTGCTGGAGGAGGTCACCCCAATGCTGTACAAGCAATCCTCCGGCATCTGGACGGCTGCGAAACCCAACGCTGGCAAAGCTGACACAAGCGCCAACACCGCGAATAAACTGATGATTCGTTTCATAGGTTCCTTCCTGAACAGGGGCGGCAGCACAGCGGTGCAACCGCCCCATGTCGTTTACTTCTCAGAGGGCAGCTTACAGCCCGGCTTCCTTGATGGTGGCATCCAGGTGCTCGAAAATAATGCTGACGATCTTCTCATTCTGCGCCAAACCAACCAGGCGGTTTTCAACCTCGAATCCGGCCTGGGTAAACAGTGTCGTCCAGGAGTCCTCTTCATCGCCCGCCATGTCATTGTTGGCGTGATCACCTGCCACAATCATGAAGGGATACTGCACTACTTTTTTTGCTCCAAAAGCTTTTACATGGGCAATCACCTGTTCAATGGTGGGAAATCCTTCCACAGCGCCTACAAACACATTCTCATAGCCTTTGGCATGCAGCACATAGTCCATGGCGGCATAGATTGCATTGGCAAAATGGTGAGAGCCGTGACCCATGAGCACCACAGCGGTATCTTCCTGCCCTAATTCCGGAATATTTGCCGCCAGGGCTTCAACGACGGCGTCATAATCTTCGTTGTGGTAAATCAAAGGCTTGCCCAGGGCAAATTGATCGAATTTGTCCGCATACGGGGCAACCTCTTTTGCTACATCCTCATACTCATAGCCAGGCATCACATGGGTTGGTTGGATGACGAGTTCTTTGACGCCATCAGCCACCAACTTGTCCATGGCCTCTATGACATTGTCGATTTTTAATCCATCCCGTTGTTCCAGCTTATCAATGATGGTTTGGGCAGTGTACGCTCTGCGCACCTCCCACTCCGGGTAATGCTTGGCGATCGCTTCTTCTATAGCGTCCAGGGTGAGCGCCCTGTTGTCGTTATAACTGGTGCCAAAGCTAACAACCAATATCGTTTTCTTGGGGGTTCCTTCTGCCATGGACACAGAAGCCGTGGAGAACAGCAGTGTTGCTGCCAATAGAAGAGAGAACATCTTTTTCATCTTGCGCATCCTTTCTTTTTGGAGGTAACCGTCACTATCATCAGCACATCCCCCTTCGCCCCGGCCGGCAGCGAATGGGTGTGCATTGACACAAAAAAGTCCGCCTTTGAGAAAGGCGGACACACCATCAAACCGGCATAAAACACAGTTTATCGGGCAGTGCGCTTTTCTCGGAAGCTCTGCACCGGATGTTTCAGCAGGTTTCCTGGCTCTCGATTCATCGCTTTACCGCGCCTTCTCACTTGGTGGCAATGGCTTGTGCGGTGAGCTCATCGATGACAGTGACCGGATCGCTCGGGATTTGCACCCGATTCCCTTTTACCTTGGCATATGCCAAGCACTGAAAATCCTGAACAAGTATCATGGTCATAGTATGATGGATACATGGGCTTGTCAAGGGTGCGGTGATTTGGCATACAATTCCCACGTGCCCTTGAAAACATCGGCTTGATGGTGGATAATGCCAGCCGGGAGGATTGACAAAATGATTAATAAGAACTGTGCAGCCCTATGCAAACAACGCTGGGATGGAATTGCCAAGCCAATTGGAAGCCTGGGACGGCTGGAAAGTATGGTGTGCCGCCTGGCAGCCATTCAAGGCACCACCGAAGTGAATATTGACCGGCGGGTGTGCCTGGTGATGTGTGCGGACAATGGCGTGCTGGCTGAAGGTGTAGCTCAGACGCCGGCTATTGTAACGGTAGCTCAGAGTGTCAATATTGCCAGGGGTAAAGCCAGCGTTAACGCCATGGCCAGGTCTGCTCACTGTGATGTGGTGACTGTGGATGTTGGCATCAACAGCAATGCGGATGTACCTGAGCTGTTAGGGCGCAAAGCCGGGAACGGAACCGGTAACATCACCAAAGAACCTGCCATGACAGAGGAGCAACTTGAACAAACCTTAAATACTGGCATGGATTTGGTCCGGGAGATGAAAGAAAAGGGATATCAAATCATCTGCACCGGTGAAATGGGCATCGGCAACACCACCACCACCAGCGCTGTGGCCAGCGTGCTGCTGGGGATAGACCCCATGCGGATGACTGGCCGCGGTGCAGGGCTCTCTGATGAGGGATTGGTCCGCAAACGGAATGCTATTAAGCGAGCGATTGAATTTCATCAGGTAAACCCAAACAATCCCAAGGAAGTCATTCGTTGTCTGGGAGGATTTGACATTGCAGCGCTCACAGGCATTTTCCTGGGTGGATGGAAGTACCAAATGCCCATTGTGGTAGATGGCGTGATCTCTTCCGTGTCAGCTTTGGCTGCAGTGCGCATCCAGCCAGAGTGCGTTGATTACTTGATTCCCTCTCATCTCAGCCGGGAGCCTTCAGCTGCCCTGGTACTACAGGAACTGGGTTTGGAGCCCATGATTCATGCTGATATGGCATTGGGCGAGGGGACCGGCGCAGTTGCAGTATTGCCGCTTTTGGATGCGGCACTTGCTGTATACCAGCAAAATAATACTTACGAACAATTGGATTATCTGCCTCCAGAGTTGCAAAACCAATGATGATTCTGCTGACAGGCGGGAGCAAGTGTGGTAAAAGCACCCTGGCAGAACGACTGATTGAGAGGTTGGCAGATGGGAAAATGGCTGTGACCTATCTTGCTACCATGCAAGCGGTGGATCAGGATGACCTCACCATCGTCGCGCGTCACCAAGCGATGCGCCAGGGAAAAGGGTTCCGGGTGATCGAGCGATGCCGGGGACTGCACTGCATTGATTTTCCTCAAGGCGGCGCAGTGCTATTGGAGGATGCACCAAACCTGTTGGCCAACGAAATCTTTGGTGGAGAGGGTCCTGCCGCTGCTTTAGAAGGCATTCGGAAGCTTAAGTCGGCTTGCAGTCATCTGGTGGTGGTGACCAATGAGGTTGGCAGTGATGGGATGATGTATGCTGCAGAAACCATGGCCTATGTGGATGCGTTGGGGTGTTTTAATCAAGAGCTGGCCCACATGTCAGATGCCGTGGCTGAAGTAGTCAGTGGCGTACCATATGTTTTAAAAGGAGAGCTGCCATGCTGTTGATACGGCCTTTGCTCATTGCATTATCCACCTATACCCGGCTGCCACTGCCTAAAGTGGAATTCAATGAGGAGGACATGAAGTATTCCATGTGCTTCTTTCCCTTGGCGGGTGTCTTGGTGGGCTTGGTCTTTTGGGGCTGGTGGCACTTTTCAAACTGGTTGCAGGTTGGCGTATTGTTTCGCTCAGCGGCATTTGCATTGATTCCCTTGCTTGTGACGGGGGGCATACACATGGACGGTTTTCTGGATGTATGTGATGCCCTGGCTTCATGGCAGCCCAAAGAGAAAAAACTGGACATCATGAAAGACCCGCATATGGGGGCTTTTGCAGTGATTCGATGCGGAATGTACCTCTTGGCGATGTTGGGCATATACAGCGAAATCGGCAGTTCACGCCAAGCGATGTTAATCTCTTTGGGGTTTATAACATCCCGCTCTTTGGTGATTTTGATGTTCAACATCCTCCCCAATGCCAGGGGATCTGGCATGATGCAGCGCTTCCAACAGACCCAGGGAAAGAAAGCGGTGTTGATGGCAGCAGGCGTTTTTTCGCTGCTGGCGTTTGCTGTGGGCATCAAACTATTACCCGTCCTTTTCTTATTGGGCATGGTGGCTTTTGCCCTGACTTCCCTCTGGTTCAGGCGGGTGTCTATGCACCAGTTTGGTGGTATCACGGGTGATTTGGCGGGTTTTTTTGTACAGGTAAGTGAACTTGTTTTTGCCCTGGTTGTGCTGATTGCAGGGAGGTTTGTATGATCCTGATCATAGGTGGCAGGGCTTCTGGCAAACGAAAAACAGCACTGGACCGATTTGGTTTGCAAGCAAAGACCGTTAGCCCCGAGGCAGCGTTCACGGCGCCTTGTATCGACCAGTTTCACCAGCTATTGCGCCAGGTCATGGACGCAGGCAACGACCCTGTGCAGTTCACCGAGGAACTCCTGCGCCGCAACCCCGATGCCGTCATTCTGTGTGACGAAATAGGCCTGGGCATTGTGCCCATGGACAAGCGAGAGCGGCTTTGGCGGGAAGCCGTTGGGCGATGCTGCCAGCGGATCGCCGCGCAGGCCCAGCAGGTCATCCGGGTGGTGTGCGGGCTTTCTCAGGTGCTTAAATGATTCTGCACCTCATCCGGCATGGACAGACCTTGGCCAACCAGCAGCGCCTGTACTGCGGCAAGACTGATTTGCCCTTGACTGAGTCAGGAAAAAATGGAATCAAGCTTCTGGCATCCCTGGGCATCTATCCGCCCTTGGAAGGGCTTGCTGTGTATACTTCCGGGCTGCTGCGCGTACGTCAAACCCTGGAAGCCATCTACGGGAAAGTGCCTTGTTTGGAGTTGTCAGCTTTCCGGGAAATGGACTTTGGGGCGTTTGAAATGAAAAGCTATGAACAGCTCAAAGAAAACCCGGCATACATTGCCTGGATTGAAGATCAGACCGGGAGCGTCGCCTGCCCTGGCGGCGAGAGTCAGGCGATTTTTGCCCGGCGGGTGATAACGGGCTTCCAGGAAGTGGTGGACAAAGGAATGCCTGCTTTGGTGGTTTGCCACGGCGGTGTCATTACCTGCCTGATGCAGCACCTTTTTCCTAAGGAGCCGCGCCATTTTTATCAATGGCAGCCAAGACCCGGGGAGGGCTACACTGTGCATTTGCCCAAAGAGGGCACTTGCTATTTTTCAGATCTATCCAAACCTCAGCAAGGTTTGCTATTCTCCGAAAGGTAAAAACCCCCGGCCTTGCGCTTCGATATAATCCAGCACAATCATGAGGACATCTGCATCATGATGAGCGACAATTCGGGGAACACTTCGCAGTTGTGTGCAGACACAAGCAATACGGGCAGAACATGGCGCTGACACCCCAGGTCACTCTGGTGATGATTGCTTGTGTTTCCTTGGTTTTCTCCTTTCGCTGCAGCATTCCGCTTTATGCGAGAGGCTTTATCTCATCCTTGGTTGCGGATCCAGCCCTTGTCCAGCCAATGGCGCAAGTCTGCGGTGCTGGGCCCCATTTTCTTCAGAAGGTTTTGCTGCAGGGTGCGGCACATCATGAAGATGGCATGGTGCTTCAGGCTCTTTTTTGCTGGCTGAAGGCGCTTGAACCTTTGGGCAAACGCCCGGGTCCTGGCTTCGATGCTTGCTCTGCGCTTGGCGCTCAACAGATCCCATTCCGCGTGGTTCATGAGCTTGAGACGGAGGCTTTTAACGGATGAAATACCCATCCAGTTCATGGACACCTTGACATCCCGCAGGGCGCCGAAGGTAGGCGCGCCAAGGCTTTGGGCGATGATGGCAACCTGTTTATCAAACAGCCTGGGCTCCGGGCGGTGGGGCATCCAGTGGCAGGCCAGATGGTCCAGCAAGGCTTTCACCTGGGCAGGAGCACGCATCACATAGGTTGGGTAGACAAATAGAATCAGGTCGGCTTCGAGCATCGCTTTCCAGATGGGCATCACCTTGTCCGCGTGAGGACAGAGGGTCTCATCCTTGTAGAAACAGGTCTTGCAGCCGGTGCAGAAGGTCGGCCCGTCCTTTGGCAGGACAAATTCGGTGATTTTATTGCCGCTTGCCAACTCAGAAATAATGAATTCTTTGATTTTATGTGTGACGCCATGGTGCTGCGTGCCGGTGATAAGCAGGATGTCCATGCTTTTCTCCTTGTTTTGCTGGAATAGTACACAATTCCAACATCCATTATAGCCAAGGATGATGTGAGGCTGGTAAAGGGCTCGTGAAGATGCGGTAAGAACTTGATGATTCACTGTGCGCTTTCCCTTTTGGTGTGTGCGTGTCAGAATCGTCCTGACATCAAGGATGGTGCGGCGGATCACAAGCACCGGTTGCGACGCGAATTGGGAGGGACGCGATGTGCGCCGCCCCAGGTCAAGGTTACAAAAGAGGCCGTCCTGGCCACCGGTAGTGGGGAGTGTAGCAAGCCCTGGGCAGAACAAATCCGAACGTTGCAGAAACCCCGCCCTGATTCCCGGATGAAGGTGTGAGGGGCGCAAGTCAGTGAGGCATTGTGTCACTCCGCCAGCGGCTCCCGGGGGTCTTTCAGGGGGTAGTAGCCGTCTGGGTACCAGTCATCCCATAGGGTGAACAGCTGGGGGCGCGCTGCCCCTGAACATGGCAGACGGCGGCAGCCTGCGCTATCCGCTTTACCAGATCAAGGTTCAATGATGCTTCTGCTGTCATGCACATGGATTGCGTAGGGGCAGACTCCTGGTGATGTAAACGGCAATTGGCTTGACTGATATGATGAATGGTGTCATGAGGATGCAAATCGTTTTGATGATTTGCTTGGTATTAGAATTCCTTATTGCATAGATTTGGCGGGAAATACAATTCCAATAGCATGCGGATAGCTACCTATCCGCACAGAGCCCAAAAGGCTCTTTTGAAGGAGTTTGAAATATGCAAGCCAACATTCAGGTTCTATGGCCATGGCATGGAACATCCAGTGCGTCCTAGGGCCAGCCTCAATATATTACGAAGAACCCATATGGATTTTACATGCGCTTTTCATTGATGGGCTATACTTTATTGGTTATCCGTACAAATTGAGGAGGAACACATGGTTACCTTCCGGCATCGCCTGGGAACTTTGGTGCTTTGTGTCAGCATCCTGCTGGGTGCCTGGTTAGGGTATATGCGCTTCATGCCAGGCAGGGCGGGGCACATCAATGAAGAGCATAAGACCCTGCAGCAGGCCACGGAAGGCCCTGATTTTGCCTTGATGCTGTCAGACCTCAAACAGATGAGCGCGCAGGTTCACAATGTGGGCAGCCCGGGCATCCGCTTGCTGCAGGACTTCATCAGAAACAGGGTGGAGGAACTGGGTTATGCCATGCAGGAAGACCATTATGCCCTGAGCATGGAGGATGTGCTGGACTTGCGCCAGGTCTGGGGGCGGGGTTTGGATGCGACGCCTGAATCCATCCGCGAGGGCAGTGGCATTGGCAACGCGCCGGCCATGGACCTTGTGAACCTCTATGTGCACCTGGACGCGCCGGACACCGAGGAAACCATCTTCCTGGTAGCGCATACCGACTCCGTGAAGGAGGGACCGGGTGCCTTTGACGATACGGTGTCTGTGGCTGCCATGCTGGAAGGATTGCGGCTGCTCAAAGGCCAGGCTTTGCAGCGGGATGTTGTCTTCCTGTTCACCGATGGGGAGGAGCAGGGGCTGTTGGGTGCTTTCCTGTTTGTGGAAGAGCATCCGGACCTGGTGGAAAACACGCGGCTGGTGCTGAACCTGGAAGCACGGGGCAACCATGGCGCTTTGATCATGTTTGAAACAAGCCGGAACAACCTGGCCATGGTGCGGCATCTGAACCGGGCGCTGAAACGGCCGGTGAGCACCTCCATCGCCACCGCGGTGTACCGCACCATGCAAAACGACACGGACCTGACCGCCTTTTTTAAGACAGGGCGCGCGGGGATGAACTTTGCCTGCATTGACAACCCCATGGTTTACCATACCGCACAGGACAATTATGAGACCTTCTCCCGCGACACCGCCCGGCAATACCTGGACGACCTCACAGCCCTGGCCACCTACTTTGCCACCACCAAAGACCTGGACTTGGAAAGCGGCGAAGATGGCGTGTTTTTCCCGCTGCCTTTTGCAAAACTGGTGGTGATTCCAGAGGGCGCTGCAAAGGCGGCGAGCTTTCTGATTGCGCTTGCTATCTTGATTCTCCTGGTGGTGAGCGCCGCAAAAAAGCGGGTGCGGGTCCCACGGGTGCTGATTTCCTGTATTGGTTTCCTGGTTTGTCTTGGCCTTGCTGCCGCGGTGGTTTTCGGGCTTCAAGAAGCAATTCATGCCATATTCTTTGCACAAGGCGGCAGCATGTGGGATTCCCAATGGAGCACACCGGTCTTCCTGGTGATGGCGCTGGGCATCTGCTTGGGCGGGTTCTTTGTGGCGAGGACAAGCAGAAAACACCTCATTCCCTTTGAAAGCGCGCTGGGTGCGCTGCTCTTGCCCGCTGTGCTTTGCCTTGCCCTGCCTCTGGTGTTCCCCGGCGGCATCTATCTTGGCGCAGCTGTGGGCCTGAGCGGCTTGATCTATATAGTTGTGGTTTCACTGTTCAGGCGCCGGCTGCATGTGCTGCTGGCCTTCATGGGCCTGTTGATGATGGCATTGATCGCCCCGATTGGTTATCTCTTGCACACAGCGCTGGGCTTTTACGCCTCCCACGTGGCCATTCCATTGCTATTGCTGCCGGTGTTGACCCTTGGTGCTTTGGACGGCTTTGGCCGCAGCTAGACGGTATATTAATCTGCCTTTATCCTCTGGCGCTTCCTGGGTTGCATAATATTAATTGAATAGGAGTGATATATAGGGCCTGCTGAAAAACCCGAAACCTGTTGAAAACACTGGATAAATCGCG
>ENA-UOOM01001144-UOOM01001144.1-fermentation-metagenome-genome-assembly--contig:-NODE-1144-length-26653-cov-12.137980_pt1 | contig 26653 bp, 23 predicted proteins | sample MGYA00245781_ERZ724031 | MGnify/ENA primary metagenome ERZ724031 (study PRJEB28704, sample SAMN03018317) | fermentation metagenome | biome: anthropogenic terrestrial biome; feature: soil... | reverse complement strand
CAATCCGTAGGTATCAGGGGGCAAAATACCTTTTGACCCCTACATCATAATATGTCAAAGATGAAACAATAACAGTTCAGTTATCAGCTCAATTCCGGTGTGCTTCATCTCACATCGCTGAACTGTTACATAAAATAGGAGGTGCGTAATGAAACAGACGTTTAAGAAAATTTTATATGGAGGCGACTACAATCCAAACCAATGGCCAAGAGAAATCTGGGACGAAGATATGAGAATGTTTCAAAAAGCAGGAATCAACAGTGCTACCATCAATGTTTTTTCATGGGCAAAGATCCAACCCTCCGAAGAAGTATATAACTTTTCCGAGCTGAACCAAATTGTGAGCATGCTATGCAGAGAAAACTATAATATCGTATTTGGAACCTCAACCTCTGCACTGCCGGCATGGATGGTAAAACGTTACCCGGAAGTTGCAAGGACAGATTATGAGGGGCGGCATCATAAATTCGGACAGCGGCACAATGCCTGCCCCAACAGCCCGGTTTACCAAAAATATGTGAAAGAGCTGGTGACACGGCTTGTCAAACACTATGGTGATAATGAACATGTTACCTGCTGGCATGTGAATAACGAATACGGCGGAGAGTGCTATTGTGAAAATTGTGAAAAAGCATTCCGGGTATGGCTGCGCAAAAAATATGGCACTCTGGCTAATCTTAATAAAGCGTGGAATCTTGAGTTCTGGGGACATACTGTTTACAGCTGGGATGAAATTGTTCTCCCGAATGCTCTAAGCGAAGGACTGGAAGACGATAGAACAGCATTTGCCGGAATTTCAATAGATTATCACCGTTTCATGTCTGACAGCATGCTGGAAAATTATAAACTAGAGCGTGATACAATTAAACAATATCAGCCTGAGGCACTGGTCACAACAAATATGATGGGAACATACAAGGGGCTTGATTACTTTAAGTGGGCGAAAGAAGTGGACATTGTTTCATGGGATAATTATCCAAGCTACAATACACCGTGGAGCTATAATGCCATGTGTCACGATCTGATGCGCGGAGTCAAGAAAATGCCTTTCATGCTCATGGAGCAGACTCCGAGCCAGCAGAACTGGCAGCCGTATAATTCGCTTAAGAAGCCTGGACAGATGAGAGCACAGAGCTACCAGGCAATGGCACATGGGGCCGATACCATTCAATTTTTTCAGCTGCGGCGTTCCGTCGGCGGGTGTGAAAAATTCCACGGTGCAGTTATTGAACATGCTGGGCATGAAAATACAAGAGTATTTCGGGAGGTTGCGCAGTTAGGAAATGAGCTGAAAAAACTCAATGGATATATCCCAGGAAGCGTAAAGGAAGCAAAGGTAGGGATTATCTTTGACTGGGATAACTACTGGGCGCTGGAATACACCAGCGGTCCTCATAAAGACTTGAAATATGTAGAGCAGATTCATCAATACTATGAATATTTTTATAAGAAAAACATTGCAGTGAATATAATCCCTACGGATGACAATTTTGAGCAATATGATCTGGTGATTGCCCCGGTTCTGTACATGATAAAAGAAGGGGTGGCTGATGCATTGGAAAAGTTTGTACGCCGGGGTGGTACGTTGGTTACCGGCTTCATGAGCGGACTTGTCGATCAGTCCGATAACGTTTATCTTAGCGGATACCCCGGACCGCTCCGCAGTCTCGCCGGTGTATGGGTCGAAGAAATTGATGCTCTGGCACCGGAACAGAAGAATACTGTTGCTTTTAAGGACGGCATGAAGGCCGGCTGCCGGATGCTGTGTGATATTATTCATTTGGAAAGCGCAGAGATGATTGCCGAATATACCAGCGACTTTTATTCAGGAACACCCTCTGTAACGAGGAATCCTTTTGGGGAAGGGCAGACCTATTATATAGGCACCGTTTGTGATGAAGAAGCATTGAGTAAAATACTTAACATGGCAGTCACTGATGCTAAAATATCCCCTGTTATTGATACAGAAACACAACTCGAAATTACTTACCGCGAGACAGATACCGGACGGTTACATTTTGTAATAAACTTTAAAGATGAACCACAAGAACTTCCTCCGCAGTTTGCGGGAGAAAGAGATCTGATAAACGATGAGGTGCTGAAAGAAGGTTTACAGTTAAAAAAGTATGATGTGAAAATCATTTTCATAAAATTTGCATAAATATATTGGCAGTGAGGAATGGGTATCTCCATTTGCCTTTTGCATAGCTTTTCTCATGGAAGCCAGGTCAACGATTGCCGGGACACCCGTGAAATCCTGTAAAATAACCCTTGCAGGTTTAAACGGAACCTCAGTTTCTGAAGCATCCCCGTTATTCCAGTTGGCAAGGCTGCGGATATGCTCTTCTGTAATGACATAGCCATCACACTGCCTGATAGACTCCAACAGGATTTTGATAGAATAGGGCAGATGTTTTATATCATATCTGCTTTTATGACACCATGGCAAGATTCATCTTGGACTATGCATTATTTTCCGAAAAAAATACCGCCGAATCTCCTGCCTGTGAATGTCTTTGCCAATAAATACTACCTTTCCATCCGTCTCGGCATCTGTCCCCGTCACACAATACCTTCCATCTGACACATCAAAGCTCAATGTTCGTTTTCCTGCAAGGAAATGACCTTTTGCCCGGAAAATATCTCCGAACTTTCCTCTGATTAAATCTTCCAAAAAACAGAGCAACAGCTCCGGTGACTGTACATAAACCTTTGACATAGAAAAGGAATCCGGAAGTGCTGCCTGTTCTTCCCGGCTTTCTTTGATCTTACTGCCATCATACTTGGTTTCCAGCAGCCTCAGCCAAGCTTCTCTTGACATCGTCGAATAGTGTTCTGTTATGATTGTTCCTGACTGGTTCAATTTCTCAAGTTCTGCCTGTATCTGCTCTTTCTCTTCCTTTCCTGCTTGTTCCGTCTTGGACACAATGACTGTGCCTGCCTCTTCAATCTGACCGCGGTACAGTTCCGGATATTCCCGCATATATCTTTGAAAACTGTGAAGATCGACCACCGTAACCGGTGATAACAGAGAAATGTGCTCATACTCAATCCGCTGCAAATTCTCTACAATCTTTCCCAGCATTCCCACTCCCGTCGGTTCTACTACCAAATACTCCGGATTCACCACATTTGCAATGGTAAGAACAGAAGCGGCAAAATCACCTTTAGCGGAGCAGCAGATACAGCCTTCTGTCATCTCCCAAATATTGACTTCCTCATTTGCCATCCCGCGTGATAAACGTTCACCGTCAATTCCTTCCGCACCATATTCATTTTCCAACACAGCAAAATCCCTGCCTGTGTATTTTGCCAATGCCTGAATAAATGTTGTCTTGCCAGCACCGAGGAAGCCAGATACAATTAATATCTTCATAGTCCATCTTTCTGCTTTACCCAAAAAGCATACTCAAAAGCTCTTCGCAGCTTTCGGGCATACTCCTTGGTAAATTTAACTTTCCTATTTTTACTGGTTTCGATTATTCCTCAATTCTTATTACAGGTTTAATCAGCTCGGCAGGCTTGTCCCTCATTAAAAACAATGCCTCTTCCAAATGATCCCATCCTTCGAAAATATGTGTGCTCAGTGGTGACAGATCCAATTTTCCAGCAGTAACCAAGGCAGCCAGTTTTTCCATACGAAGGCGTCCGCCCGGCATCAAGCCTCCATTAATCTGTTTATGTCCCATCCCAACGCCCCACTCAACGCGAGGGATATCGATGTTATCCCCGGAGCCAAGATAATTTACATTACCAATCTTTCCGCCTGGTTTCAAGCACTTTACGGCTTCTGCAAATGTATCTACACTACCGCCAGCAATGACAACCTTATCTACACCAACTCCATTTGTCATATCCAGCACCTGTTGATAAATCGGTCCATCCTTATAACTTACAAAATCTGTTGCGCCGTACCCTTTTGCAGCCTCTATGCAAACCGGTCTTGTTCCAACTGCAATAATTCTAGATGCACCACGCATATTTGTACCGGCAACAGACATCAGTCCAACTGGGCCGATTCCTATTACGAGAACCGTATCTCCAAACTGTACATCTGCCAGTTCTACTCCATGGAATCCCGTGGGAACCATATCAGACAACATACATGCATCTACTGTATTAATATTATCCGGTAAAAGCGCCAAGTTTCCATCCGCATCATTTACATGGAAAAACTCAGAAAATACGCCGTCCTTAAAGTTTGAGAACTTCCATCCTGCCAGCATTCCCCCGGAATGCATTGAATACCCGGCCTGTGCTTCTAATGAATTCCAATCAGGTGTAATTGCAGGAACGAGTACCCTGTCACCCGGTTTAAAATCTTTTACTAATTCTCCCACTTCCACAATTTCTGCACATCCCTCATGGCCAAGAATCATATTGTGACGCTCTCCAATAGCACCTTCCCACAGCGTATGTACATCCGATGTACAAATAGCTAATGCCAATGGCCTACAAATAGCATCCAATGGTCCGCATTTTGGACGTTCCTTCTCAATCCAACCTGATTCTCCGATTTTCAACATCGCATAGCCTTTCATAATTCAAGCTCCTTTCATATTGTTAAAGTTTTATCATTTCCAATTAACATTATAGCACTAACAAATCACATATTCAACCAGAATGTTATTCATTTAACAATTATGCTAGCATCAACTCAAAAACCTTACTAAACAAAAAGGAAAGCGGATTCCCCTGTCCGCTTTCCTTTAACATACATTTTAATTCTTTTAAAAGGCCTGCAAAAATTCATTGATATAATAAATCGCGGCCCCTACAGCAGAAGCCTCTGTACGGTAATGGCAAACACGGATAAAAGAGCCGTCCTGTTCGAAAGGATTTAGAGAGATAGCCTTCTTCCGGAAGATATTAATATAGTCTGACATATACGCACCTACATGTCCGCCCAGTACAACGTTACAGTCGTAACACATTCTCAGACTATTCACGGCAATGGCAAGATGATCCATATAATCATCAAATACATTCATTAGCCCTCTATTATGTTCCAGTTCCAGTTCTGTAAAAAATTTCTTCAGATCACCGCCGGTAAAGTCAGATAGTATATTGGAAGAGCAGTAGGCATCAAGACAGCCATATCGTCCGCAATAGCAGCGTTTTCCATGTGGAATGATTGTCATATGCCCGAATTCACATCCCCTCCAGTTTACCCCTGTATAAATTTTCTGATTGTTCATATTTGCGCCCCCCACGCTGCTGCTCAGGGAAAGGTAGACCATAGGCTCTGTATAGTGCGCTCTCCAGCTTTCTGCAAGACCGGCAGAATTCGAATCATTGAACAGCAGAATGGGCGCATCAAGGTATCGGGAAAACTTTTCATAAATATTAGAGGATGCATGTATAACTGTTGCATAAGTAATGGACTTTTGATCCGGTCCAATAATAACAGGCATAGAAATTCCCACGCCCAAAAGCTTTGAACGATCTGAGATATTGTCATGTATGACTTCTTCTACCACAGACTTTATAGTGTTGAAATAGTTCTCTGTCTCTTCATAAGTAATCCGTATTCGATTGCTGGCGATAATATTTAAATCTAAATCAATCAGCACAACAGAGAGATGGTTCTGCGTAATGTCTATTCCCATAGCAAATCTGACATCAGGTACACATCGGAGGATAGTTGGCTTTCTTCCTCCTGTTGATTCGAAAGAGCCAGCATTGTAAATAAAACCAAGGTCGCGCAGTTTATTCAAATTCTGGGTCACGGTCGGGAGGCTGATTCCCAGTTGTTTTGCAATCTCTTGTCTGGAACATTCTTTATTCTGGTATATGATTCGATAAATATCACCAAGACTTTTTGAATTAGAAAAGTTTTCTTCCATAATGAAGTCCCCCTTATATAGTTATATTGGGATAATAAATCTTGTTACTTATGATAACTTATTTTTTAAAGTGGGTCAAGAAGTTAAAGACATAAGAAAAGAATTTTATGTTTTTATTTGTTAATAATATGTCAAATCTTAAATATAAATGGAAAATTAGTGAATATTGCACAAATAACAGAGTCTAAATTAATAAATTAATTACAAACTTAAATAAAATTATTGACAAAAGAAGTGTCCAATATTATACTAAAAAAAACGATGGAATGTGCAAGATTATACTTAAAAACGATGGAGAGTGGGTGAAAAGATTGGACGATATCAAAATGCGTGTCAGTGGAATTGAGAAGTCCTTCCCTGGAGTAAAGGCATTAAGTGATATTGATTTTGCAATACGAAAAGGAACTGTACATGCACTTTGCGGGGAGAACGGAGCCGGAAAATCAACCCTTATGAAAATCATTATGGGACTGTATCAGCCCGATAAAGGACAGATTTTTTTGGATGGGAAGCCTGTAGAGATTAAAAATCCTATTCAGGCCAGAGAACTGGGTATTTCCATGATAGCGCAGGAGCTGAATTATGTTCCCGAATTATCTGTAGAAGAAAATCTCTTTTTGGGCCGTCTCCCGGTAAATAAGGCCGGAAAGGTGGTCTGGAAAAAGGTAAGGAGAGAGGCAAAGAAATTTTTGGAGGAGGAGGGATTACCTTATACTCCTGAACAGAAATTAAAAACATTGACGGTCTCTGATATTCAGATGCTGGAAATTATTAAGGCTGTTACAAATCGTGCACAGGTCATTATTATGGATGAACCCACTTCATCTATCTCACATAAAGAAGTAGAGCAGCTTTTCGGTAAAATAGAAGAGTTAAAAGCCCAAGGAGTGTCCATTATTTACATATCCCACAAAATGGAAGAGGTATTTAGAATAGCCGACGATATTACGGTTCTCAGAGACGGAGCTGTAGTATCTACAGATAAAGCAGAGGAACTTGACCTGGACACTGTTATTGCCCGGATGGTAGGCAGAAGGCTTGATAATGTATATCCTAAGGAAAGAACAGAAGTTGGAGAAAAAGCACTGGAAGTAGAACATTTTACCCGGAAGGGTGTGTTTGAAGATATCAGTTTCTATGTGAGAAAGGGTGAAATTGTGGGATTTGCAGGACTCGTAGGAGCCGGCAGAACTGAAACTATGCGTGCAGTTTTCGGGCTGGATCCGCATGATTCCGGAGTCATCAGGATTGAAGGAAAAGAAACACAGATCAAAAGTCCCAGTGACAGTATTGAACACAAGCTGGTTATGCTTTCTGAAAGCAGACGTGATGATGGAATTGTTCCGGTAAGAAGTGTTATGGAAAACGCCAGCCTGGCAAGTCTGAATCAGTTTATTTATGGAGGATACGCCCACAGGGCAAAGGAACGCTCAGGTGTAAAAGAAAGTTTTCTTAAGATGAATGTGAAGACACCAACACTTGATACGGCTATTTCTAGCTTATCGGGAGGGAATCAGCAGAAGGTGCTGCTGTCCAGGTGGATGCTCTGCAATCCGGATATCATGATCCTGGATGAGCCGACACGTGGCATTGACGTTGGTGCCAAGTTTGAAATTTATAAACTGATTACTGATATTGTCAAAGAAAATAAAGCGGTCATCATGGTTTCTTCTGAATTGCCGGAATTAATCGGTATGTGTGATCGGATTTATATTATGTGTCAGGGAAGGATCAGCGGCTGTATATCAAAGGATGCATTTTCACAGGAAACCATTATGAAGCATGCAGCCGGATTAGTGAATGAGGATTCATCGGGAGGAGCGTAAACATGAAATCGAAAACATCGCATTATATACAAAAGCTAAGTATTTTTATTGTGCTGATTGTCCTATTTATTGTCTGCAGCCTTATCAGCCCATATTTTTTGCAATATAGCAATTTAATTAATGTTACCAGGCAGTTATGTGTAGGCATTCTGATAGCCTACGGTGAAATGCTGTTAATAATTAGCGGGTTTTTAGACCTGTCAGTGGGATCTGTACTGGCACTTGCCGGGGTCTTCTCTGTTTCTGTTTTTAAGTCAACACAATCTATGATTCTTGCACTGATTGTCGCATTGCTTACCGGAGTTATCTGCAATATAATCAATGCTGTTTTCGTAGGACATTTTAATGTACCGGCCTTTATTGCCACACTTGGTATGCAGCAGGCAGCCAGAGGGCTGGCACTGTATTTCACAGGGGGACAGAATATTCTGCAGTTAGGGAAATTTGTGAAAATAGGACAAGGCATGATTGGACCAATTCCGGTACCTGTGATCATTGTAATAGGGGTTACCGTCGTTATATGGTATCTGGTAAATAACACCAGGTACGGGCGCAGCTTATATGCGATCGGAGGCAGCCGTCCGGCTGCGGAAGCGAGCGGTATTAACGCAAAGAGAAGTATCTACATATCTTACATTTTAAACGGACTCATGGTTGGACTTGCTGGAATGATTTTTATGGCCCGTAACAATGCAGGACTTCCAAATGGGGCTGTTGGATATGAAATGACAGGGCTTACAGCAGCTATCGTCGGAGGAACTTCCTTTACAGGTGGAATTGGTACAGTGAGCGGTACAATAGCCGGTGCATTTATTATTGGATTTTTGGAAAATGTCATGAACCTGTTGGGAGTTAATTCCTATATTCAGCAGATTATTGAAGGTGCTATTATCGTCCTTGCGGTTGCATTTGACGTAGTAAGTAAATCCAAGAAGTCTCATAAGGTAATTGTTGTAAAAGAAACGAAAGGCAAATAAGTAAATAAAATTTTAAGGAGGAAATGTTTTATGAAAGCAAAGAAAATTTGTGCATTACTGTTGTCAGCAGCCATGGTAGTAACACTGGCAGCCTGTGGCGGAAGTGGAAAGGAGGGAACGTCTGACGGCTCTTCCGGCAGTCCTGCAGGAGAGAATTCAGATAAGAAAAGAGTATGCTTTGTAGCACGTGCCAGCGCAGACACGTTTGCAGCATGGCTGACCTCTGAGATGAAAAAAGAAGCGGAAAATTATGATGATATTAAATTGACCTGTGTAAGCGGTGAGGGGGATGACAATAAGGAGAATGGATTGCTGGAGGATTGTGTAACAAAGAAGTATGATCTTGTGATTGTCCAATCTAATAATAATTCTGCTCAGGCGCCTTACGTGCAGCAGTTAGTTGATACCGGCATACCGGTAATTACGACAAATCCTACGACACACCAGAGTGATCTGGAAGGAGGCGATGACAACTCAGTTATGAAAGGAACCGGTACAGTAGATGCAGATCCTGTAGCACAGGCAAAGGTAAGTGCGGACAGAGCTGTGAAAGAAGTACCCGAAAATGCCAAAGTTGTCGTGCTAAAAGGACCATCCGGAAACTATCATGCAGATAAGAGAAGGGAAGCGTGGACAGAATATTTCTTTGACAAAAGACCGGATGTTGAGATTCTTTATGAAGATTATGCAAACTGGAACAGCGATGAGGCCCTGACTCTCATGGAATCCTGGGTACAGTCAGGAACACATATTGATGCGATCATTTCCATGAATGATAATATGGCAGCAGGTGCAATTGAAGCAATCAGAGATGACAAGGAATATGTGGAGGATGACGGCACACCAAGCTTCCTTGCATATGGTGTAGACGGTACCGCACAGGGATGTCTACTGATACAAGAAGGATTACTTACATCTACCGCTCTGCAGTCTGCGGCAGACCTGGCAAAGAAAAATATGGAATATGCAGAAAAAATAGTAAATGGTGAGATGGATGTTACAGAGGTCAGTGATTTCGTTGATGCTCCTGAGATTAATAAGGATAATGTTCAAAAATATATCCAAATATATATTGATAATGGTGAAATTGCGGATGACGGTTTATTGAACGAATAACAGGGGATATGATTCCTCGGAAGTATGGAATATTGTAGAATCTGCCTGGTAATGTTTGTTGCCAGGCAGTTTTACGAATAAAGAAGACTAAGGAAGGAGATATTTTGATGAAAATGCAGAAGGGCGCGTTTATGCGGGGAAGAGACAACATGATTATGAAAGAAATTCCAGTCCCGGAAGTAGGAAAGAGCCAGGTATTGGTTTCTATTGAATATGTAGGTATCTGTGGTTCTGACATTCACTATTTCCACAGCGGTAACTGCGGGGCATACAAGGTGGACTTGTCGCAGGATTTTATGCTGGGGCATGAATGTGCAGGTACAATTGTTGAAGTTGGAGAAGAGGTGGAACACTTAAAGGTTGGGGACAGGGTAGCATTAGAACCAGGGATTACCTGCGGAAAATGTGAAGCTTGTAAATCAGGGCATTATAATCTCTGTCCAGATGTAGCCTTCCTTGCTACCCCTCCGGTGCAGGGATGCAATGAAGAATTTATTGTATTTCCCGAGGATATGTGTTTTAAACTTCCAGATAATGTTTCAACAAAGGAAGGAGCATTAATTGAGCCTTTGTCAGTTGGATTTTATGCTGCAGAGCAGGGAAATGTAAATGCGGGTGATACGATTATTATACTAGGTGCGGGGTGTATCGGACTTGTAACGCTTCTGGCATGTAAGGCCCGGGGAGCCGCACAAATTGTTGTAGCTGATCTAGTGGATGCGCGTTTGGGGAAAGCTTTGGAGTTAGGTGCTACGGCGGTAATCAACAGCGGGAAAGAAGATATTTTTGAGAAAGTAAAAGAGCTGGTGGGAACAAGGGGCTTTGATGTAGTATTTGAAACAGCCGGTTCTGCTGTTACGATTGCACAGACTCCATTTTTTGTAAGACGAGGGGGAACCATTACATTGGTGGGAATTTCCTCCCAGGAGGAAATTTCGTACAATTTCGCCCAGATTATGGATAAAGAGGCAACCATTAAGTCTGTATTCCGCTATAAGAATATTTTCCCAAAAGCGATTTCAGCCGTAGCAAGCGGCACTATCGACGTTAAAAGCATTGTAACCCATGAATTTGAGTTGAAGAACATTCAGGAAGCTTATAAGGAAGCTGTGAATAACAAGACGGATCTTGTGAAAGCAGTGATTAAGGTGAATTAATTTGCTGAACAGGTTCATTAAAGGGGCTGTCGCACCAAAATGCGACAGCCCCTTCATAACTCCCCGAGTAGGGTTCGAACCTACGACCCTTCGGTTAACAGCCGAATGCTCTACCGCTGAGCTATCGAGGAATATATGTGCCTGACAATCTTTTATCAGGTTTAAGTGGAGAATACGAGAGTCGAACTCGTGACCTCCTGCTTGCAAGGCAGGCGCTCTCCCAACTGAGCTAATCCCCCATGGAACGAATTGTTTCAAACAACTTTTACAAGATATCATATTCCATGGGAATTGTCAATATATTTTGTGCACTTTTCATGCTGAACTGTTACTTCAAAGTAACAGTTCAGCCATCAGCTCGATTCCACCCCAAGGGTACCGTCCTTGTTAAACAACCACACTACGGTTGCTAACCAAGGACATGTGCTGCGCTTCATCTCGCTGTGGCAGAGCGCCATATGAATTTTCGGCAGCATATGCATACGAAAGCAAGCTTTCTCCTGCCTACGCTGTCGAAAATTCGCATGGCTGAACTGTTACTTCAAATCACCTCCAGAAGAACATCCTCAACACCTCCGCACACCATACCATCGTCCTCCGCATCCTGCCCTGTCATATCTACACGGCAGAGCCTTGGTTCTTGTGCGTCGCTCCGAATCATCACCAGCGCTTTCTGCAGCACATCGGACTCCATACATCCGCCTCCGATAGTTCCTATCGTCCTTCCATCAGGAAGAATCAGCATTTTAGTTCCTGCTGCACGGGGTGCAGAACCCTGGCGGGCTACAATCGTGGCAAGAATTTTTCTGCCCGGACATGATTCTTCATCTAAAATGGCCCTCATTAATTCTTTTGAGTAGCCGTAATTTCTTTTCTTCTTGTTCTTAACTTCAATGATTTCGGCCATAATCGCAACTGCAATCTCTGCAGGTGTCTCCGCGCCGATGTCCAGCCCAATCGGAGCATAGACCCGATCCAGTATAGCTTTGTCGCTTCCATTTTCAAGCAATGCTTCCTTCACTCTGCGTATCCTTAAGCGGCTTCCGATCATTCCTATATATGCGTGTTTCTTTTTTACAATTCTCTCCAGACAAACCTGATCGTAGCGATGTCCCCTTGTTACTATCACAAAGAAAGTATCTTCATTTCCCGGAATTTTATTCAGCCCTTTTTCAAAAGGTTCACAGATAATCTGGGATGCACCTGCCCTTCTGGCATTGTCTGCAAACTGGGGGCGATCCTCCAGCACAGTCACCGCAAATCCCATCATGCTTCCTATTTGAATCACAGGTATGGAGACATGTCCGCCGCCGCAGATAACAAGCTGTTTTTCCTGTCCAAGACTGTCACAGAAAACTTTTTGTTCTCCGATTACTGTTGTATTTCCCTTGAAATCTGCTTTTAGTTCTTCCTTGTACTGTGTGAAAAGACCTGCCTCCCGGCTCTCCCAGACTATCTGCCCGTCTGAAATCAATGCCTTCTCGCCAAAAGCTTCGCCCTCCAGAACAGTCAGCACCATATTCTGAGAACTCGGATCACAATTTTCTATATTTTTATATAAATCCAGCATAGTATTTTCCTCCTGCCGTAAACACAGTTTTCATTTGTAACTGCAGCTTTTCAAAACCTTAGCAATTTCTGAAGCAGAATATTTTTATTATATAAAAATGTCAGTATCTGGCTGCTTTCTATCATGTCAAAGCATGATTTTCCAAACGCCGTGGAATATGCTACCGTAATGACAAGGAAACCAATCCACACAAAAAGCAAGGCACCTGCAATTCCCAGAATTCCCCCGGCGATATGATTCAAAATCCCTAATACCGGAAGTTCCCCGATAATATCTACAGCCGCCATCAACGCCCTTACGATAATAATCGCCAGTAAAAATGTCACCAGGAAGGATAACAGTTTAATCGCCATCTGTGCAATGTAGGTGGCTATATACTCTGTAAAGCTGGTAACACCCAATGTCTTATAAATTTCCGAGTTATTGTTTTCTAATATAGCATTCTTCATAAAGGTAGGCAAAGCTGATCCTTCTATCTGCTTTATCTGCTCATCCTTCGGTATTTCCCCCAGAACCTTTAGGACATCTTTCTCATCAATTCCCATGCTCTCCCAGTCAAGGCTGCCAAGATCTGTCAATTGTTCCTTATTCAAGCCTGCAAGGGGTGTTCCACTTAAGTCTATTTTTCCAAGCCTCTCATCTGAAAGCTTAGGCATAAACACCTCAATACACTTTTCCTCTATCATGTCGTCAATAGGCGTATATTTTGTCAGCGCTTCTGCCACATATGGATTCAAAAATATCATAAGCACAATGGTCAGCACTGTTGAGAGAATGGAGAGCCCTATCTTGAAAAAACCTCTCACAAATCCTGTCACAATTCCTATTAAGAAAATTACTCCAACTGCTATCAATAACCAATTATCCATATTTTCTCCTATTTCGCTAAATAAATTACTCTTAATTCATTTGCGTTTATCACCAGGTATCTATTAATGCCCCAGGAGGGAATAATCTCTAAAGCATTGGTTTTCAGATGTCCAGAAAATCTCTGAATGCCATTTTTTGTAATAATACAGCACCTGGTGCCATCGAACATGATAATCTCGCCGCCCGCCATCTTGATATTGCTGTATTCTCCCTTAAAAGCTTTATTCATAACCTTTCTTCCGGATTTATCATACAGCCGCGCCTCGTATCCTGATTTATCTTTATTCAAAAGTGTGAAGCCTATGTATTTGTCCGTATGAAATGTGCTCTGAATTTCCTGGTCAATCTTGACGGTCTTTTCTTTCCTGGGAGTGTCCTTCCCTTTATATATAGTGAAGGAGCTGTCACTTACCGCCACGGAGGTAGAGTCATCCATAAAATATACTTCAGGGATGATAACCCCGTCATATTCTTTCATACTCACTTCATTGTCTGTCCGGCTCTTTCCCTCAGTGCCAAAGTTATAATATGCAACCTTTGATTTCATACTCTCGCCTTCTGTGGAAAGATAAGAAACTGCCAGCATTGTCCCGTCACGAGACATATCCAGACTCAAAGGATAGCCTGTCTTGCCGGAAGTGACCCGGTGCTCCACCAGAATATTTCCGGCTGCATCATAGGATACAATCCTGGGGGTGTCTTCATTTTTCAAAATGGCACTTACAATCCCCTGGTTGGAAACTGATATCTTCTCAATCGGAAGAGACGTATCTATCTCGCCTTTAAGTCCATCCTCTGTAAATACGAGAATAGAATTCCCGCCGCTGTCGGCCACGGCAAACACGTCTTTATTTACATCAATTACCGGGGTCTTCATTTGGCAGGGCTGAATCCACTGCTCTTCATTTTTCCTGTTCAGAAATACGATTCCGTCCCGGCTGTACCGGACAATACCACCTGTAAACTGAACGTATCGATTGTTGTCCTCTGTCTCGTTGGTGTAGGCTGCTGCTTTAATTACTCTGGTGTAGGAATGATTCTTCACCAGCAGGAGGGTCCCTGCAACAATCATGATTGCCAAAACCGTAATAATTGTCCCCGTTTTAAGCTTGCCTTTTTTCCGGTGCCTTGCTGCCTGCTTTAGCTTGTCCATGTCCACCGGTTTTGCTAACCTCAAATGCGGATTTTTCTTTTGCGTCATTTTAAACCTCTTACTTCGTACGTCTTATCGAAATATTATACCGTAACACTAAGCTCGAAAACTACCTCGCTAAGTGTTTAGGTATATGTCTTTCTAGGCTCGAAACTACCTCGCCAAGTAAGAGCATTATATCATATTTCTCATATTCATGAAAGTCTTCGCTGAAACAATAATTTATGGCAAAACTAGTTTTTGTCCTACATAAATCAGATTCCCATCAGTAAGGCCGTTCATTTTGCAAATTGCATCCACATGGCTTACATCTCCGTATGTCTTCCTACTGATAACAGCCAGAGTATCACCTTGCTCCACTATATACACGCCATCATCTCCGTTCGCACCCGAACTTGTCGTGGATGCGTCGGTATCCTGAGTGTCGGTATTTGAAATCTGGCTATTTCCAGAAGTTTCATCGGCTTGTCCATTTTCATCTTTTTGCTCTTCACCAGACTGCTTGTCCTCCTCAATCTGCTGCCCCGATGGTTCATTTGTAACAGCAGTGACGTTTCCACTTGTTTCTTTGGTCTTGACCGACTGAGTATCGGACGAAGATGAATCTGAGAGATTATTTAGAGTACTCTGGACTGATTTCATTTTATCAAAATTGTTCAGAGTTGTAACTCCCATAATGATAACAACTAATACCAGGCACGCACTGACCGCATACATCAGCCGGTTGGTTCTCTTCTGGTGCTGTTGCTCCTCGCGGGTTCTAACCAGACTACGAAAGTCCTTTGCAGCTCTATCTTCAAAAGTTTCCGAGGCACACACCCCATTCTTCTTTCTAGTCGAGATCATATAGTTCTGCATACACGGGTTTTTCTCATAATATGTATAGTGCCCGCCTATTTCCATCAGATCATTAAGCTTCAGGACGTAGTATGCCTCATCCTTCTCCACAGGATCTTTCATAATAAAGACCGAATTCTTTTTCGGGAAGGATTTCTTATGAAACTTTACCGTATTGTGCTCCGGCTCCAGCGGCACCCCTTGATGGGCCACAAACCATCCAAGCATCTCTCCATCCTCAAAATACTGTTTACATTCCTCATAGGCTCTTTTCCACGCATCGTCATCTATCACATACTCCTTGTCCGACATTTTCAGATCATGAATCTGAATTGCTCCATATATGTAAACGTATTCCTCATCATTTGTCTTTTGCATATCCCCGACCAGAAATGCCCCTATCGGTTCCTCCCCCGCTTTTTCGCATAACTGGGCAAAAAAAGTATCCACATAATCTTCCACGTAAATCTTCGGGCTGTCACTTACATTCCCGATTTGACGTACATTCTTAGGAATCTGTCTCTCCATTACACTCACCTCTGAATAAAATTTTTCTAAAGCATAGCATAACGAAAAGGCTGAATTTATCACTTAGTGTCAGGTGCGTTCGACAAAAGGGGTCAGTCCCTTTTGCCGGCCGTTTTCAGAATATTCTCAATCTTTCTTTCGGACAACCCGGTCTCCCGTCTGCAGGCCTCGATAAACTTTCTCCTTATAGGGCCTACCGTCAGCAAAATCTCAATCTCCTCTATGCGGTTATCGAACAGATACCTCTCCGTAAATATTCTGACTCTTTCAGCATTATGAATCTGTTCATCTTCAACGGTGTCCAGAAAAGATTTTTGCTCAAACAGACGGTGAAATCTCCAAAAATCATCCATGTTCTGAAAACGTGTTTTTAACATCTTAAAAGCCATCTCTCCTATCAATTCTGAAGTCTCATTCTTATACTCTCCCGCACTGCTGAAGCGGTAATCAAAAGGTTCTCCTGCAAGATATACTTTTATCGGATTGTTATGAATATAACGCAGACAGCACCAGTAATATTCCTCGGTTTCCACACAATCACTATAGTAGCGTCCTTGAAATACATGGCCGCATCTGTCGTATTTACTGTTATATCCTTCCGCATATGTCGAATTTACACGCTGCATAAATTTGGGAAGCACCTTGTACTCCGCCTCCAGCATAAGGTGAATATGGTTTGTCATAATACAATAAGCAAAAACTGTAACTGGATATTCGTTCAATTCCTTCTTTAAAATATTCTTAAACTGAATTTTATCACTGGTTTTGTCAAATATTTTTTCCTTATTATTTCCTCTCATTACAACATGATAGACTCCTGTCCCGCTTTCTCTTCGTTTGTCTCTTGACATGCATCCTCCTTGAAAATGTATGATTAGATTTTAAATATTTTTTTTGTGAAATGTTTGCTCCGAGATGGAGCAGAAGAATTGTAAAACTATTCTGAAAATGGAAGGCAAAAGGGTCAGTCCCCTTTTTAGCCAACAGACTCCCCCCTCTATATCATCTGCCGAGGGGGCAATCTGTCTTTTAAATTGATAAACTATTCTGAAAATGGTAGGCAAAAGGGTCAGTCCCCTTTTTGGAATTTCTTTATTCTTTCGTATATGGTGTCTACACCCAGCCCGTATTTTTCTATTAACTCTAATGCCGGACCGGATTCTCCATAAGTGTCATTGATTCCTATTTTCATTACTTTTGTGGGAGCCTCTTCTGCCAGGGCATCGCATACTGCGCTTCCCAGCCCGCCGATGATGTTATGTTCCTCAACTGTAACAACTTTGCCGGTTTTTTTTGCTGCTGCAATTATTAATTCTTTGTCCAACGGCTTAATTGTATGGATGTTGATGACCTTTGCTTCTATCCCATCCGCTGCCAGCTTATCGGCTGCTGCAAGGCAGTTTGACACGGGGAGTCCTGTCGCAACGATGGTAATATCTTTTCCCTCCCGAAGGACCACGCCCTTTCCGAGTTCAAATTTATAATCCGAGTTGTCGTTGATGACGGGGACTGCCAGTCTTCCAAAACGCAGGTAAACTGGTCCGTTGTGCTCATATGCCGCTTTTACGGCCGCCCTTGCCTCTACGTCATCGGAGGGGCAAATGACAACCATTCCGGGGATTGTGCGCATCAGGGCGATGTCTTCATTGCACTGATGTGTAGCGCCGTCTTCTCCTACAGAAATCCCTGCATGTGTTGCTCCGATTTTTACGTTCAGATGGGGGTATCCTATGGAGTTACGCACCTGTTCAAATGCACGCCCTGCCGCAAACATGGCAAATGAGCTTGCAAACGGCACTTTCCCTGTGGCTGCAATTCCTGCTGCTACACCCATCATGTTTGCCTCTGCAATACCACAGTCTATATGTCTCTCAGGAAATGCTTTTTTAAATACGCCTGTCTTCGTAGCTGCTGCAAGATCTGCATCCAGCACGATTACGTCATCATGCTCCTTGCCTAATTCAGTCAAAGCATTGCCATAGCTTTCCCTTGTTGCAATTTTCTTTACTTCTGACATAATGCTTCACCTACTTTCTCTAAATCTTCCATTGCTACCTTATACTGCTCGTCGTTCGGGGCAGCTCCGTGCCATGAAGCTTGATTCTCCATAAAGGAAACACCTTTTCCTTTAATCGTCTTTGCAATAATCGCCGTAGGGCATCCCTTTACAGTTTTTGCCTCTTTAAATGCAGCATCAATCTGATCAAAATCATTTCCGTCAATATTGATAACGTGAAAATTAAATGCTTCAAACTTCTTATCAATAGGGTAAGGAGAGTTTATCTCATCTATCGCACCATCAATCTGAAGGTTATTGTTGTCCACAATGACCACCAGATTATCCAGCTTTCTGTGCCCTGCCAGCATGGAAGCCTCCCATACCTGGCCTTCCTGAAGCTCGCCGTCACCAACCAGAGTGTATACTCTGTAATCATCACCGGATAATTTCGCTGAAATTGCCATGCCTACTGCTGCTGAAATTCCTTGCCCCAAAGAACCTGATGTCATATCCACACCAGGTATATGCTTCATATCCGGATGTCCCTGGAGATAAGAACCCGTATGGCGGAATGTCTTTAAATCTTCAACTGGAAAGAAGCCTTTGTGCGCCAGAGTGGAGTACAGCCCCGGGCTTGTATGCCCTTTAGATAATACAAATCTGTCGCGGTTCGGTTTCTTCGGATTTTTGGGATCGACGTTGAGTTCCTCATAATAAAGATACGTAAAAATATCTGCTGCTGAGAGGGAACCGCCCGGATGTCCAGACTTTGCACTGTGCACTGCCGTTATAATACCTTTGCGGATCTCATTTGCAGTCTTCATCAATTCTAGCTTATTCATGAAATTCCTCCTGTTTATAAGTTCTTGTAACAGTTCAACCATCAGCTCGATTCCGCTACGCTTCATCTCGCTGTGGCAGAGTGCCACATGAATTTTCAAAGGGGTCTGACCCCTTTTACCTTGATTGTTAAATTATTCACCAAAAACTGCCCTGTAATCTGCCTGGAATTTTGCAATTCCGGCATCTGTCAGCGGATGATGTGTCATCTGCTCAATTACTGCATATGGCACGGTTGCAATATCTGCACCTGCAAGTGCACAGTCTGTTACATGAATCGGGTTGCGCACGCTTGCTGCGATAATTTCTGTCTCAATTCCCGCTACTGCAAAAATTTCAGCAATCTCTGCAATTAAGTCCGTCCCGCGAACAGAAATATCATCCAGGCGTCCCAGGAACGGGGATACGTATGTGGCTCCTGCTCTTGCTGCCAGAAGAGCCTGGTTTGCCGAGAAAATTAATGTTACATTTGTCTTGATTCCTTCGGAAGAAAGAACCTTGCAGGCTTTTAATCCTTCCACTGTCATCGGAATCTTAACTACCATGTTTTTATGAATCTTTGCAATCTCTCTTCCCTCTGCAATCATACCCTCTGCATCTGTAGTTGTGGCTTTCACCTCACCGCTGATAGGGCCGTCCACAATAGAAGCAATCTCTGCAATTACTTCTTCAAAAACTCGTCCTTCTTTTGCTATTAATGAGGGATTTGTAGTAACTCCACAAATAACGCCCATATCATTTGCTTTTTTAATATCTTCTACCTTTGCTGTGTCGATAAAAAATTTCATGTCCGTTCCTCCTCTTAGAACTAAAATCCTTTGTTTTCCTAATGCTAATTATAGCTGCCGCGAACAGATGGGTCAATAGGCCTGTAAATTATTAATGATTTTGTCAACTAATATATCTAAATTATTAGTTGAATTTCCAGTATTTTTGAATCATGGATTTTAATATAGAATATTCCTTTATATCTTTTACAGTACTTTAAGTGCGGGTCAAAGGCCTGATACATTTCAAACGCCAAATTATTATTAATAATATTTCTTATTAAATTAATTTTTTGTGACCGCTCAGAACCAAGCAGATGTAGTGAGAATACCTTTACTTTTCTTGGTTCTGAATAATTATGTCTTCCTTTTCCTGGCTCTGGGATATGACGTAGTCCCCCTTATGACAATTCTCGGCTCATACTCCACGTGGTAAATGCTTATGGGCTCCATTTCCGAATATTGTCTGTCTCTGGTCTTAATCTTTTTCATAATAATATCACAGGCATCCCGGCCTTTATAAATCACAAAATGCTCTATCGTCGTCAGTGATATTTTTTGCATCCGCGCAAACAGAGTATTATCACACCCCATAACAGACATATCTCCGGGAACCTTATATTTTTCATCATAGAGAGCATCCAGTATTCCAAAAGCGATCATGTCATTGAGTCCCACGATGGCAGTCAGTTCTTCGTGCTCTGCAAGAAGCTCTTTAGTTAAATCATACCCAATGCGGTATTCTGAATCAATTCCCGGCACATCCTTGTCCATCTTCTCGTTGGCCGCCTTAATAATCACATTATTCCCAAGATCTGCATCCTTAAACTCCTTAAGAAAACCTTCCACCCTCTTGGACCGTTGTTTCTGTCTTACAGTCAGAGGCGGCGCAATATATCCCACATGCTGATGTCCCAATTCCAGAAGATGCTTTGCCATGATCCTTCCCAGTTTGGAATTGTCGAGCTCCACAGCATCCACATCTAGCTTTTCATTCTGATTATTGATAATCGCAAAAGGAATCTGCGCTGAGAGCTCCTCCACAGAGGGCATGAAACACCGGCTGGGATTGCAGGTGTAGATAACTCCCTGAGGATTCAGAGATGGCATCATTTTCAGATACCGCTCTTCCAACTCCAGGTTTCTCTGGGTATTGCAAACAAACAGCCCGAATCCTTGTTCTGTTGCCCTGGACTCAATCCCCTGCAGCAGCATGACATAATAAGGATTAGTCAGATTGGGACAAAATACCACCAGGAGCTTCTCCCGCTTATTTTCCGTATGGTGCTTCCTCTTCGGCAGTTCGTAGCCAAGCTCAGCCGCCGCTTCCTCCACCTTTCGTATGACATCCTTAGAAAATGAAACATTGTATTTTTTATTCAGCACCATGGAGACGGTTGCCTGGGAAACTCCTGCTTTTCGCGCCACATCCGAAGATGTCACTTTCTTCTTATACATAATCTCACATCCTCAAAGTCTCTTTCAGTGTGCTGTCTCATTGACCTTCAGCAAAATATCAATGAGACAGTGTACTAAAGCTCCGTCCTGCCTTCCAAAGCCCTAAGAAGTGTTACCTCGTCAATATACTCTAAATCGCCGCCCACAGGAACCCCGCTGGCAATCCGGCTCACCTTAATCCCTGCAGGCTTAATCAGCTTACTGATATACATCGCAGTCGTTTCTCCCTCAAGACTGGAGTTCGTCGCAATAATCACCTCGTCCACATCGCCCTGAAGGCGTTCCATAAGCTCTTTCAGCTTAATATCCCCCGGGCCAATACCAAGCATAGGGGAAATCGCCCCGTGAAGTACATGGTAGACACCGTTATATTTCCCTGTTTTCTCGTAAGCCGCCAGATCTCTGGGAGTCTCTACCACCATGATTGTCTTCTGATCCCTGTCCGGGTTACTGCAGATCGGACAAAGTTCATGATCCGTCAATGTACAGCACTGGGCACAGTACCGCACATTATTGCGGGCCTCCACAAGGCACCTGGCAAAGCTTTCCACCTGCTCTTTTGGCATATTAATAACATGAAACGCCAGCCTCTGGGCAGACTTCGTCCCAATTCCGGGCAGACGGGAAAACTCCTCAATCAGCCTGCTGATTTGATTACTGTAATAATCCATTTAAATTCACTCCTGTAAAATGAACAGAGAGCTCAAAGGGGTCTGACCCTTTTGAGCTCCGTTGTCTGAAAATTTGCATGGCTGAACTGGTTAGAACATCCCTGGCATTCCTCCGCCGAGTCCGCCTGTCAGCTTATTCATTGCGGAGCTGGATTCCTCGTCCACCTTTCGAAGTGCTTCATTCGTCGCCGCCACAATCAGGTCTTCCAGCATCTCTATATCTTCCGGATCCACAACTTCTTCCTGCAGCTTTACTTTCATCACTTCCCGCTTGCCGGATATTGTAACTTCTACAGCACCGCCGCCTGCTGCCGCAGTAAATTCTTTTGTCTCAAGCTCCTTTGTCTGCTCTTCCATCTGCCTCTGCATCTTTTGTGCCTGCTTCATCAGATTTGCCATATTCCCTGGGACTCCGCCCCCCGGAAAACCACCCTTTTTTGCCATAACTTAATCCTCCACTGTTATTTCCATATTAATCTTCTTTTCGATGTCCACAAATGTATCTTCAAAGTGCCGTCCTTCTTCTACATGACGGACCTCCACTTCTACTCTTTTTCCTATCCGCTTCTCAATCAGCCCTTCAAGCTCCTGTCTGTGCTCCTCCTTGCCGACCACGTCTGCCTCCAATGTGCCGGGCATAACAATCAGCAGTCTGTTGTCCCCGCCCAAGCTGAGCCTTGCCTTCTTCAGAAATGTCCGGAGCATTCCGGATGTCTCATCCGCAATGGGTCTGAAGTTCTTCACAACCTCCTGGATATCTTCCGGAATAGCATTGGGAAGCTCCGGTTTTGGAACCTTTTGGCCGCTTTCTCTTCCCGCTTGATCCCTGTACACAGCCCGCTCCTGCACGGTAGGCGCAAGGGCCCCCTGCTCTACCTTTTCCTCCACGGAGCGTATGCGGTCAAGCAGCGTATCCTGCTCCACCTCCATGGCCGGCGTGCAGAGCTTAATCAGCGCAACTTCAAGCATGACCCTCTTCTGCGTTGCATATTTCAGCTGTCCTGACAGTTCAGAAAAAATGCGAATATACCGAAGCAGCATATCCGGCTCTATCATCTGAGCCTCTTCTTTTAATTGAAGCATATTCTCCGTAGATACATCTAACACATCTTCTATATTATCAGATGTTTTCACCAGAAGCAAGTTCCTGAGATACCATGTAAAATCTGCAGAAAGTTGTGTCAGCTCTCTGCCTTCCATCATCAGCTCTTCCACTGTGTCCAGAACCTGAGGTATGTCCCGTTTTATAATATTGCGTAAAAGTCTGCTGAACACATCTGTATCCACAGCCCCCAGCACATCCAGCACTTGCTCATAGGTCAACTTCTCTCCGAGATGAAATGCAATACATTGATCCAGAAGGCTGAGTGCATCACGCATAGAACCGTCTGCCGCTTTCGCTACATAGCGGAGGGCCTTCTCCTCTACCTCCACCTGCTCGGTTTCCATAAGCTCCTTCAGACGGTTTACAATGACATCGATGCTGATTCGTTTGAAATCATACCGTTGGCACCGGGAAAGAATGGTAATCGGTATTTTATGCACCTCTGTAGTTGCAAGTATAAAAATAACATATTCCGGAGGTTCCTCCAATGTCTTTAAAAGGGCATTAAAAGCGCCTATGGAAAGCATATGCACTTCATCTATAATGTAGACCTTGTACCGCCCTTCCGTAGGGCGGTAAGCCACCTCTTCACGTATTTCACGGATATTGTCCACCCCATTGTTGGAAGCGGCGTCAATCTCGATCACATTCATGGAGGTTCCCGCAGCGATGGACCTGCACATCCCACATTCCCCGCAGGGGCTTCCATCTTTCGGGTGTTCGCAGTTTACCGCTCTGGCAAATATCTTCGCCACGCTGGTTTTCCCAGTTCCCCTGGTCCCGCAAAACAGATATGCATGCCCGATACGGTTTGCCTTGATCTGATTCTGCAAAGTTGTAACAATATGATCCTGGCCCTTCACATCTTCAAATGATAAAGGGCGGAATTTTCTGTAAAGCGCCGTGTACGACATAAATTACACCTCTGATTCTTAAATTTCATCTCCAAAGCTTATCCCAATTCTCCTGGCCTCCTGAATCAGACTGCAGTCAGGATCCACCGTTTTCAGCTTCCCTGCTACATTCTGAAGAGGAATCTTTGCCGTTTCCCCATTCTTTATGCCAATCATATATCCGTACTCCTGCTTCAGAATCAGCTCCGCAGCCGCAGCACCCACTCTGGTGGCAATCACACGGTCACAGGCACATGGAGACCCTCCCCGCTGCGTATGTCCGGGAACAGTGATGCGCACTTCCTTGTCAGTCTTCTGCTGAATCTGCTCCGCCAGCTCATAGGCTACAGATGGGTATTTTCGTTTTGACACCTTTTCCCTATACTCTTTCTTCTTCAGCTTTGCATCTTCCCTGGAAACAGCCCCCTCGGCCACCGCCAGTATGGTAAATGGCTTAGACACCACGGTCCGTTTCTGGATCACCGCTGTAATCGCATCAATATTATAAGGGATCTCCGGAATCAAAATTACATCTGCGCCTCCGGCTATTCCTGCGTTAAGAGTCACATGGCCTACTTTATGTCCCATTATTTCTATAATAAATACACGGCTGTGTGAAGTAGCCGTAGTATGGATTCTGTCAATCGTATCCGTGGCAATATCCACAGCACTCTGAAATCCAAAGGTCATGTCGGTTCCCCACAGATCATTGTCTATAGTCTTCGGAAGTGTAATAATATTCAATCCTTCTTCTCTTAAGAGATTCGCCGTCTTATGAGTGCCGTTTCCTCCCAGTATAACCAGACAATCCAGGCTCAGCTTATTAAATGTATGCTTCATAGCCGATACCTTGTCCAGACCATTTGCATCCGGCACCCTCATTAGCTTAAAGGGCTGCCTTGAAGTTCCTAAAATAGTTCCGCCTCTTGTCAGAATCCCCGAAAAATTCTTTGCAGTCAGCATATCAAAATTGCCATAAATTAACCCTTTATACCCGTCTCTGAAACCATATATCTCTACATCATCCCTCGTAGAGCACACACCCTTTACCACGCCCCGCATGGCTGCATTCAATGCCTGGCAGTCTCCTCCGCTGGTCAACATTCCTATTCTCAGCATACCCGAACCCTCCTTTTTGAAAATACCATAAGGCAAAGCTTTTTCATCTTTATGATTATACCCTATTTTAAACTGCGTAACAAGAAAAAGCTGTCCGAGGTTTCCCGGCAGCTCCTGATGTCTGTTTTCTGTAATCTTACTTATCTGGCAGAGACAGCCTCGTACCCCACCAGATCTTTAATCACTTCACCTGCTATCATCAGCCCCACAGCAGACGGAACAAATGCATTGCTTCCGGGCACCTGCCGGCGCTGGGTACATTTTCGTGCTGTCCCCGGAGGACAGATGCAGTGTGCCTTGCAGCTGATTGCCATATCTTCGATAGGTACAATCGGCACTTCTTTAGAATAAACAACCTTCAGGCTTTTAATTCCCCTTTTTCTGAGCTCACGACGCATAACCTTGGCAAGTGGGCAAATAGAAGTCTCGTAAATGTCAGCTACCTCAAAAGCAGTGGCATCAACCTTATTTCCTGCTCCCATGGAACTGATAATCGGCGTACCTGCAGCATTTGCATTTTCTACAAGTGCAAGCTTTCCGGTCACTGTGTCAATGGCATCCACAACATAATCATATTCTGTAAAGTTGAACTGTCCCGCTGTGTCAGGGGTGTAGAAAGTCTTATAGGTGTGTACAACGGTATCCGGATTAATATCGGCAATCCGTTCTGCCGCCACATCTACTTTATATTTGCCTACAGTTTTACGCGTGGCATAAATCTGACGGTTGATATTTGTCAGACAGATCTTGTCATCATCAATCAGATCCACCGTCCCCACACCGCTTCGTACCAGTGCTTCTACCGTATACCCCCCGACCCCGCCGATACCAAACAGGGCAACCCTTGAGCCTGCAAGCCTTTCCATGGCTTCCCTTCCAAAAAGCAGCTCAGTTCTCGAAAATTGATTTAACATCTCTATAACTCCTCAATGAAACAAATTTGCAACTATTTCCGCCCTCCTGAATAGTTACAGTCATATAAAGTACTCTATAGTTTTATCCGCAGTCAGTTTTGTGTTTTCGTTAAACAGTAAGACCGCTTCTCTGTCTTCCATATTTCCCAGGGCATAGAGCTCCTGGGTTTCTCTGTTGAAGTAGGAAAATTCATGGTCATTTACTCCTTAGATATCAGCAGAGTGAAGATCTGATATTATTCCGGGAGATTATAGCACAATATGCGAAAATTTTCAAATTGCCGGCTGCAAGTTGATTTCATTAATTCCAGAGATTAATTTATACTTATTGAACTATTAATATTCAATAAGGTGTACAATTTCGTTCCTTTTTCTTGTGAAAGATAATGCTGGAATAATTTATAGAAAAATGCTAACATATCTGTATAGGAACCTTTTATTACCCAAAACACATATGAGATGAGGTGCGTGTAATAATGGCTAAAGCAGTTTCCCCAAAAAGAACTCATTTATTTCATGACCTTCTATTTTTCAGTTCAATAATTGTGGTCATTTTAGCTGTAATATTAATTGATTATTTTCTAAGCCCAGGTACTACATATCCTGTCCGCTCTGTTCTTGATGTGAACATAATAAAAGCAGACGGCGCAGATTACTTTGTAAAAGCCTTGAATGATTCCGGTGATATTGATAAAAATGAAGAATTCTATATAAAATTTTTAGGGATAAACGAAGAAAAATATGGTATAGGCAATAAATTACACATAGTATTTTTTGATTCAGACTTTGATGAAACCGGGGATTTCCCCACGATCACAATTCCGTATTCAGACGCATTTCTCTATCCCGAGAAATATAATGATGTTGGAGACACATCACCGTCAGTCCGTCCTCATATTCTTTCACTTTCCCTGCTACGTTAAGTTTCATTATTCATCCCTGCCTTTTTGCACAATTAAGTCGTAGGTACCATCCTCATTATTCTTCAGTTTTAAAATCTGATGTCC
>ENA-UOOM01001143-UOOM01001143.1-fermentation-metagenome-genome-assembly--contig:-NODE-1143-length-26676-cov-9.445025_pt1 | contig 26676 bp, 23 predicted proteins | sample MGYA00245781_ERZ724031 | MGnify/ENA primary metagenome ERZ724031 (study PRJEB28704, sample SAMN03018317) | fermentation metagenome | biome: anthropogenic terrestrial biome; feature: soil; material... | reverse complement strand
CATTTTTATTGTGTCATCATGGCCGGCGGCATTGGTAGCCGCTTTTGGCCGTTAAGCAGGGAAAGCAAGCCCAAACAGTTTGTGGACATTTTGGGCATCGGAAAAACGTTCATTCAATTGACGTATGAGCGTTTTTCCTCGTTTATCTCCCCGGAGAACTTTATGGTAGTAACCGGAAAAGCGTATAAAGAACAAGTGCTGGAACAACTCCCGGCATTGAAAGAAGAGCAGGTCTGGCTGGAACCTGAGAGACGGAATACGGCGCCTTGTCTGGCGTACGCGGCATACAAGCTCCGGGAAAAGGATCCCGATGCGGTAATGGTGGTAACGCCGGCCGATCACCTTATCATCGATACGGCTACATTCTCGCGTGTGATGCAACAAAGCTTGGCGTATGCGGCCGGGCAGGATCGCTTAGTCACGATAGGGATTACGCCGACCTTTCCCTCCACGGGATACGGATATATTGAGGTGGAAGATAAGCATACTGCTTTCAGCCGGGTATTGTCGTTTAAAGAAAAGCCGGATTATGACCGGGCGAAATCCTTTTTGGAACACGGCGGGTATGTATGGAACTCGGGCATGTTTGTATGGTCGGTGAACACCATCATTCGTGAAATGACCGTTTGGTTGCTTGATATCGCCGATGCGTTCGCGGGATTGGCCGAGAGTTATTGGACACCCGGCGAACAATCGGCGGTGGATAAAGTATATGTGGCGAGCCGTAGCATCTCGATCGACTTTGGGGTGATGGAGAAATCGCATAAAGTGGATGTTACCTGTGCCGACTTCGGATGGAGCGACTTGGGTACCTGGACGTCGTTATACGAACAAAGCGGAAAGGATGAAGCGGAGAATGTATTGTCTGGCGAACAAATCATCGCCAACGACACCCGCAATTGTTTTGTAAAAGAACTGAATCCTGATAAGTTGGTGGTCGCGGATAGTTTGGAAGACCTTTTAGTTGTGGACACGGAGGATGTATTGCTTATCTGTCCGAGAACAGACGAGGGGCGGGTGAAACAGATTATTGAGGGATCGGTATCCTTGAAAAAGGAATATAAGTAGAATATCTATTCTCGTAATAATGACGGCTATTCCACGATAATTATAGGACTAAATTATAGTATTAGAATTATAAAATAAAAACATGAGTAAAATAGCTTTAATCACCGGTATTACCGGCCAGGACGGATCTTTTTTAGCGGAGTTCCTGCTTGAAAAAGGATATGAAGTACATGGAACGCTGAGGCGTTCTTCGTCTTTTAATACGGGCCGCATCGAGCATCTGTATTTTGAAGAATGGGTACGCGATATGAAGCAACAACGGGCCGTCAACTTGCATTATGCCGATATGACGGATTCGAGTTCATTGATTCGCGTGATTCAAACCATCAAGCCGGACGAAATTTACAATTTGGCGGCGCAAAGTCACGTGAAAGTGAGTTTCGACGTCCCTGAATATACGGCCGAAGCCGATGCCGTGGGTACGCTTCGCTTGCTGGAGGCGGTACGGATATTGGGATTGGAAAAGAAAACCAGGATTTATCAGGCTTCGACATCGGAGTTGTTCGGGTTGGTACAGGAGGTGCCTCAAAAGGAAACGACGCCTTTTTATCCGCGCAGTCCTTATGGGGTGGCAAAGCTCTATGGTTATTGGATCACCAAAAACTATCGCGAGTCGTATGGCATGTTTGCGGTAAACGGTATTTTGTTTAATCACGAAAGCGAACGGCGGGGAGAGAATTTTGTCACCCGAAAGATTACATTGGCGGCGGCCCGCATTGCACAGGGCTTGCAGGAGAAACTGTATCTCGGCAACTTGAATGCGCAGCGGGACTGGGGTTATGCCCGCGATTATGTGGAGTGCATGTGGTTGATATTACAGCATTCCACACCGGAGGATTTTGTAATCGCTACGGGTGAAATGCGTAGTGTGCGCGAGTTCTGTGCATTGGCATTTGCCGAAGCGGGTATCACCTTGCGTTGGGAAGGGGAAGGCATCGACGAAAAAGGAATCGACACGACTACCGGAAAAGTATTGGTGGAAGTCGATCCGAAGTATTTCCGCCCGTCTGAAGTGGAACAGTTGTTAGGCGATCCGAGCAAAGCGAAGAATCTGTTAGGATGGAATCCCCGTAAAACATCGTTCGAAGAATTGGTAAAGATCATGGTTCGCCACGATCTGGATTATGTAAAAAAAGAGAACAGGAGGTGACCGCGCGTCTCATCATCATTCATTATCAGCATGAATAAAAGCAGTAAAATTTATGTAGCCGGCCATCGCGGATTGGTAGGCTCGGCCATCTGGAAAAATCTACAGGAAAAGGGCTATTCCAATCTGATAGGCCGTTCGCATCACGAACTGGATCTGTTGGACGGAGTCGCGGTGAAAAGATTCTTCGACGAGGAGAATCCGGAGTATGTATTCCTCGCGGCGGCGTATGTGGGCGGCATCATCGCCAACAATACATATCGGGCCGATTTCATCTACCGCAATCTGCAAATTCAAAATAACGTTATCGGGGAAAGCTTCCGTCACCAGGTGAAAAAATTGCTTTTCCTGGGAAGCACCTGCATCTATCCGAAAGAGGCGCCTCAACCGATGTCGGAGGACGCGTTGCTGACCTCGCCGCTGGAGTATACGAACGAGCCGTACGCCATCTCCAAGATCGCCGGACTGAAGATGTGCGAGAGCTTCAACATCCAATACGGCACGAATTACATCCCGGTGATGCCGACCAACCTATACGGGCCGAACGACAACTTCGACTTGGTGAAGAGTCATGTGTTGCCGGCGATGATCCGCAAGACGCATCTGGGCAAATGTTTGCAGGAAGGTGATTGGGATGCCTTGCGCCGCGACCTGGATAGGCGTCCGGTGGAAGGTGTGTCGGGGAAAAGCGGTAAGGAAGAGATTGTGAACGTGCTGAAGAAATACGGCATTGATGAAACGCACATCACGTTATGGGGAACGGGCACGCCCATGCGCGAGTTCCTGTGGAGCGAAGAGATGGCTGATGCCTGTGTGTTTGTGATGGAGAACGTCGATTTCAGCGACCTGTCGACCGGAAAGGAAGAGGTGCGTAATTGTCATATTAACATCGGAACAGGGAAAGAGATCAGTATTCGCGCGTTATCCGGGATGATACGGCAAGCCGTCGGTTACCGGGGCGTCATCGTCTTCGATCCCTCCAAGCCTGACGGTACCATGCGCAAGCTCACGGACGTGTCAAAGCTCAACTCCCTCGGCTGGCGCCATTCCATTGAAGTGGAGGATGGGGTGAAAAGGATATATCAGTGGTATCGGGAAAATATAAAATAACGACTCGTTATAGTGAGCTAACACTATTACATTATGACAAAAGGATTAGAGAGATTATTAGAACTATCGAAAGGACGAGTGTCTACTTGGCGTGAAGAAGCCGAATGGCGTGAAGCTAACAAAGAATGGTTGGAATACTCCGCCCAAATTGCAGTGCAAGTCCTGTTTGCAATCAAAAACAAAGAGATTACTCAACAACAACTTGCCCTCAGAATGGGAGTGTGCCCTCAATATGTGGATAAGATATTGAAAGGGCGTGAAAATTTATCGCTCGAAACGATTTCTAAGGTAGAACAGGCATTGAATATCCCGCATATCTGTTCGAGAACAGATGAAAGCCGGATGTAAATAATATTCAATGGCGAGGTATCACAAAAATGTAAAGATGTTAAGCTGTTCGAATATTTTGTTTATTTCGTTTATATTTGTGCGTAAAAACAAATGAATATGGAAGCTTTGAATGAAATAAAAAGGCCGACAAAGTCGGAACGTAAAGTCGCTCAGGTGTCTTTTTCAGCTTTAGTATCTGCTATTGAACAGTTAAGAACGGATAATGCGGAGATAGAAATAGAAGAAACAAAGGATAAGATTGTGGTTCCCGTAAGGGCATTGGAGTTGTTAAGTGACATACTGAAAGCCATGAGTCAGGGGAAGCCTATTTCTATTGTACCGATCGCTACGGAAGTGACCACTCAAAAAGCAGCGGAGATATTGGGGTGTTCCCGCCCGTTTATTGTGAAATTGCTGGAAGAGGGAAAGATTGAATATACGAAAGTCGGTAAGCATCGCCGGATTAAGTTCGAGGATGTATTGAAATACAAGCGGCAGATGAAGGAAGCGCAAAAGAAACATCTGATAGAGATAATGAATTTTGATGAAGAAATAGGCCTTTATGATTCATAGTGTGCGTTTTATTGCCGTATTGGATGCCAATGTGATGGTATTGTAATATGTAATAACAAAGCTTTGAAGAAAATAAAATTAGTTGACTTTCTTTTTGCATCCAAGGAAGAACTTGGACAAAACGAGATTTATCATTATACAAGTATTGAGTCTTTATATAAGATAGTAAATAGTCGATCTTTGAGATTGAGTTCCTCTCAATATTTGAATGACTCAAAAGAACAGAAAATAATTAAAGAGTTAATTAATCTAGAGTTGCTTGATAAAGAATCTATTTCATATGATATTAATAGAATAAATCAAATTAAAGACTTGTTTGATGAAAATTTGGAATTATTTATTATCTCATTTTCCAAACACCGGGATCTTTTAAGTCAATGGAGAGGGTATGCAGATAACAGCCGAGGTGTGTCGATAGGCTTTAATGTGGATAAACTGAGGCAAAGGCTTATCGGGTTAATGCCCTACAGTACGAAAGGCGAAGAAGCCTTTCGCTTTACCATGGAACCCGTTATTTATGAGAAAAATGTACAATGTAAAAAATTAAGGGTGGATGAATTCTTAGAGAAAAAGTCCGGCAAAGTTCCGTTATCCTCTACACGCGTATTGGGATAAATTGGTTGTCAGGGATTTTCAAATCAGAAAGCTTTAAGGAGGAAGATGAGGTGAGAATAGTGTATATGCCCCATATTGAAATGACAGACAATCAAATAAATGTTATTGGACCTCTGACGAAATTGGACTACTTTTACAGCAATGGGGCATTAAAACCTTTCTTTGAGATAGGACTTTATGATTTTCAAGATACTGTAAATAGTATTACAATCGGCGCAAATAGCAAATTAACTATTCTTGAATTAAAGAGGTTTCTGTTAAGTAAAGGAATATCAATAGAGAATATTAATATACCACTTTCTAGCCTATCCTACGTAGTAAGATAATAGTAAAATGTTATAAGAAGCGGGTTCTGGGTTCGTGTTCCTTCCCACACATAAATAAAATCTGACCTTATTTAAGTTCTGCTCTATCAACTAAAATAACATCATTGCGACAAAAACATTTTATTATAGGTGAAAAATTTTGCTAAAGGTAACTAAGAATGGTTCTTCGTCACTTTTGGTAATAGTGATGCAGCATTTTCAGTAACAATAGGAAAAAGGAACGCCAAAAGGTAAATACTATGATAAAATATAGCTATTTTTGTAGGTAATCTATCCGGTTGAAAAATCAGATGGACGTGATTATTATCATACTTGTAGATGTTTGAAAAATGAAAGAAATAGCAGTCAGTAATTTTGGTCCGATTAAGGACGGATTTGAAGATGAAATGATGCCTATCTACCCGGTTACCTTGTTTTGTGGTGATCAGGGATCCGGTAAAAGTACAATGGCAAAATTGATTTCTTCTTTTTCTTGGTTGGAGAAGGCCTTGGTAAGGGGGGATATGACCGAACAATGGATTACCCGCTATAATCGTTTTGTAAAGAAGCATTGTGCCTATCATAATATCCAGAACTACTTTAAAGATGATACAAGGCTTATTTATAAGGGAGATAAGTATAACTTTATCTATGAAGGGAAAAAATTCAAAATTGAAAAAGTGGATAATAATCATGTGTTCCGAATGCCTCAAATAATGTATATCCCCGCGGAAAGGAATTTTATGAGCGTGGTAGAGGATGCTGAAAAAATCAGGAATCTTCCTCACCCTCTGTCTACGATGTTGGCGGAGTATGAAAAAGCGAAAAAAAACTTAGTCTCAAAAATTAATTTGCCGATAAAAGGGTATTCTTTTCAATATGATAAACTGAATAAAATCTCGTGGTTGGTGGGGGATGGATTCAAGTTGCGTTTACATGAGGCTGCAAGTGGCTTTCAATCATTAATACCGTTGATTTTAGTCACTCGGTATTTGTCGAATAAAATCTCCGGGAGTGAAGGAAATTCCTATAATAAGTCGAGTGTGGAAATAAATGCACGGCTCGAAAAAAGAATCAGGCAACTATTGCTGAATGAAAAATTAGATGAGGATATTCGGAATTCTTTAATTTCCCAACTTAATGTTTTATATAAAAACGATTGTCTTTGGAATGTTGTGGAAGAACCCGAACAAAATTTGTATCCGAATTCTCAGAAATTCATCTTGTTTGAATTACTTTCGGCATTCAATGCGCATGCCGGTAACGGACTGGTCATAACCACCCACAGTCCGTATATTCTCAATTACCTCACATTAGCCATCAAGGCTGCTTCCATCCATTGTAAAAAGGAGGAACTCGAGCAAAGGCTGGAGAATATTGTTCCTCAAAGAGCACGTGTGAATTCTGAAAATGTCGGTATTTATGAGATTGATAATGATGGAAAAATACGGCAATTGGATAAGTACTTAGATATTCCCTCGGATGAGAATTTTTTGAATGTGTCTTTAAGGGAAACAAATAAGCTATTTGATGATCTTTTGGAGATTGAGGATTTATGTGCACAGTGAATTTCTTTGATGAAAAATACGTCCGGGAAGAGTATAGAGATGACTGTAAGTTCGGATTATGTGATGATGGCGTCTTGGCTTTTTCTAATAATGGAAACTGCCAATCGTGGATTGCGACTGTCTTGAATAAGGATGTAAAAGAGGTTTTGTTTACTCCTGTCGATCATAATATAGTGGCATTAAAAAGCAATGGAAATGAAGTGAGTCAATGCGACGGAATGTTAACTCTAAGGAATAACGAAAAGATCATATTTGTGGAACTAAAAACCGGAAGCAAGAAGTGGATAGGGGAAGCCGTCAATCAGCTTAAATCGACTATCCGGTTATTTATGAAAAATCATCCTGATCACCCCTATAAACTTAAACAAGCTTATGCTGTAAACAAAAGGCATCCGGATTTTTCCTTTTCCTTTAAAAACGAGATGCTCTCTTTTAAAAATGAAACAGGCTTCAGGCTTTTAATTCAAGCAGAAATTTGCTTGTGATAGTCTTTTTAATACAGGACGCATCGAGCATCTGTATTTTGAAGAATGGGTACGCGATATGAAGCAACAACGGGCCGTCAACTTGTATTATGCCGATATGACGGACCCATGCGCAAGCTCACCGACGTGTCGAATATATTGAATGGGAGTGAGAATTTATCACTTGAAACTGTTTCTAAGGAACAGGCATTGAATATCCCGCTCATCTGCCCGAGAACCGGTGAAGGGCGGGTGAAACAGATCATAGAGGGAGCGGTATCACGGAAAAAGGGATATGCGTAATCTTAGTATAACTTTATTTACGTATCTTTGCGGGAGACATTTACAAACAGGCGACATGACGGAGGATAAACATCAATCGGAAATTGAAAATAATTCCGTACCGGAAGAAGACCGGCTTCTGGAAAATGAATCGGGATTAAACATGAACGATGAAAGCGATTCACTGAGCATCTATCCCAACGCCGAAGTGCGTGTTGAAAAGGTTCAATACAGTGTTTTGCACTTAAAACGTTTATACGAAGATCGTAAGGAATTGATCCTTAACCCGAGCTTCCAGAGAAAAGACGTATGGAAGGGAAAACAGGGTTCCGAATTGATCGAGTCGATATTAATGGGTATACCTATTCCCATCATGTATTTTTTCGAAACGCCGGACGGGCGGAAACAAGTGGTGGACGGGCGACAGAGAATCACAACTATTCTCGACTTCCTGAATGATAAATTCCGATTAAAGGATTTGAAAATCCTCCGTGAACTGAATGGCTCGAAATTTTCTGACCTCGATACCAAATTACAGGGCATTTTTGAAGATTACCAACTCTACGTATATGTCATTCAACCTCCTACGCCGGAACGGGTGAAGTACGATATTTTCGATCGCGTGAACAGGGGTGGAACCCACCTCAATAATCAGGAAATGCGAAATGCCTTGTACGGAGGGAAAGCGACCGAATTGCTGAAAGAATTAAGCGAATCGGAGGCTTTTCTAAAGGCTACCGAAAAAGGAGTCGAACCTTCCAGAATGAAGGATCAATATATTATTTTGCGGGCATTGGCTTTTCTCCTCTGGTTGAACGGCGACTTGAAAGGTATAAAAGGTATGGAGCCAATCGAATACAAAAGCGATATCGATGATTTTCTGGCGAAAGTGATGATCGCGTTGAATGCTCATTTGGATGAGGAGGCGATACAAACGGTCCGGAATAAGTTCTTATCTGCAATGGAAAGGATTCATAGAATCTTGGGAAGGGAGGCTTTTCGCTTCGAACCGAAAGAAAGCGGAACGCGCCGGCCGATAAATATGCTTTTATTCGAAACGTTGACTTATGTGTTTACTTTTGAAGAGGTGGAAAAGAAAAAAATCCGGCCTTTGATTAAGCAATGGAAAAGAGGTATTGACAAAACGGGTGGCGCGTTTAGGGAAAGTGTCGATGCAACCTCCAGTGTCGTCGCTAGATTTAAAGATGCTGAAGCCTTACTGGATAGAATAAAAAAGCTTGAATGATGATCGATAAGATAGAAATAAAAAATTATAAGTGTATAGCGAATGAAGTGATAACAGGCTATCCGCTTACGGTGATTACCGGATTGAATTCAACCGGGAAATCAAGCGTATTGCAAGCGGTTTTGCTGTTGAACAAAACCATGACGAAGAACGGGGCTATTTATTTATCGAAATTGCCGTCGGCTTTCACGACTATTCGAAACAGATACGAAAATGCAAAAGAGATCAGTATTTGCCTGACAATGGATACAAAGGAAACCGTTTGGCATATGTCGGACACAGGAGAAATCTCTACTGATGGGCAAAAGATGGATTTGGAAATCGAAAAAAGTCTATTTTACTTATCTGCCAATCGAACAGGTACGGAGGCAATCTCTTCGGTATCATCCCAGGCGAAGGCGGGCATTCAGGGTGAGTTCTTGTTGGGTACGTTTGAAAAGGAAAAGTCGACTCCGGTCATCCCCGCTTTGATAAAAGAATCTGCCTCATCGACTTTGGCCGTTCAACTCAATTACTGGCTTAGTTATATATTGGGAATAAAATTGGAGTTGAGTACCGAGCTTCGTACGGAATTGGATGTACAAACCAGCTATAAAAGTGACGGCATTGCAAGCTTGGATCCTTCGCAACTGGGGGCCGGTGTAGGTTATTTGACGAAAATCCTTATTCTTTGCCTGCGCGCCCGTGAAAATTATGTGTTGATGATTGAAAATCCTGAAATTCATTTGCATCCTGCGGCGCAAGCGCGTTTAGGTGAGTTCTTTGCTTTTATTGCCCGTGCAGGGATTCAATTATTTATAGAAACCCATTGCGACCATTTAATCAATAAAATTCGTTATGAGGTATACAAAAAACGGTTAGAGGCATCGGCGGTAGGCTTTTTCTACAAAGAGAGCATTCGTTCTCCTTTTCTGAAAATATCCATCCTCCCAAATGGCAAGTTCGATAAAGATTTTCCCGCCGGATTTTTTGATGCCACATTAGGGGAATTGATAGAAATAGAGTGACATGATACCATACGGCTTAGTTTTAAGCGACGATCTTCAAAAAGCATATCTTGATTTTAAGAATAAAGGTGATTTCGATCAGGATAGGGTTGCACGGATTTTTCACTACTATAAAGGAACTTTTTTGACTAATACCGCCCAGTTGAAGCGGATTGGCGCGAAGGTGTCTCCTGCAATGGAAAGGCAATTGCGGGGTGCGGGATACACCACCCAATCGTTGGAGGATTTAGCCGGAAAGACTGTATATAAAATCATTCTTTCAAGCGATAAGGATGTGTTCCCTTATGTGAACATTTATGACGATACGATAGAGAACAACCTTTCGGGATGTTTCGCGAGAGGAGATAACAGGGAGAAGGCTATTGAACATATACGGGCTTTATGTAAAAACGCGAAGATGGTTTGCTTATACGATAAATACATTGTGAGGAAGGGAACTGAAAACGGCAATCAGGAAAATCTGAAAATGATCGCGTCGCTCTTTCCCAAAAAGGCGCTCTGTATTGTTTATCAAGAGGGGCACTTAGAGCTGGACGATGAGAATTTTCTTAAAAGCGCTTGTGACAAATGGACGTTTGAGAGAAAAACAACGATTCGCGAACATCATGATCGTTATTTGATTATAGATGATAAAATTGAAATCATACTCACAAGCGGTTTTTCCTCTTTGCGCGATGTGACAAAGGAATTTACTTATATTATTCGTCCTGTTTATCACAATCGTTTCGAATCCCTGTAATCCGTCACAGGATGTCCTTTGCCCAAGAACGAGTGAGAGCCGAGCATCCCGGATTGGTAGGCTGAGCCATCTGGAAAAATCTACAGGAAAAAGGCTATACCAGTCTGATAGGCCGTTCACATACCGATATTTGTAAATCGAAATGTTTTAGGGTTATATCTATAAAAAGTCTTGTAAAAACAATATCTTTGAGGGCATAACCCGAAAAAATGGTTGTAAGAGAGTCCTACATAGAGCAATTAAAACCCTTTATCGACAAACCGTTGATAAAGATATTGACCGGCATCCGAAGAAGTGGAAAATCAACCGTCTTAATGATGTTGAGGGATGTATCAGTGTCGAGAGGAGTAAAGCCGGGACAAATCCTATCAATCAATTTCGAGAGTTTCGCCTATTCGCATTTGACCTCTGCGGAAGAGCTTTATCGATACATTGCTTCGTTCGTTCGCCCCGGTAACAGATTACCTTTTATTGAATGAGATAGAGGAAGTGACGCAATATTCGGGATATAGAGTTATTGGAGCGGGTAATAAAATATGCTTTTGATAATATTGGAAAATATTATTTTCCCGGAATTTAAAAGAAGGGGCTATCGGGTTGTCGGTAAACTGGATACGAAAGAGAGTTTTCCCCTTTATTGTCTGTTGAAGACCACTATCCGAAATACGAGGTAACGATGGACGATTTTTGGAGAGATGATATAGAAGGAGTTAAACATATTCATATCGCGGATTTTTTAAGAATGTAAAATAGGGATGAAAAAAATACTTATCACCGGTATCAATGGATTTGTGGGGTCGAACTTCACTCACAATTGGAACGATCGTTTCTTGCTCTACGGACTGGATCTCGTTCAACCGCCCAAAGAGGGGGTGGAACGAATCTTCTCATGGGACGAGTTAGGAAAGATTCCTCCCGTGGATGCGATTGTCCACCTTGCGGGTAAAGCGCATGACACAAAGAACCAAAGCGAAGCGAAATCGTATTTCGATATTAACACCGGACTCACACAACGCATCTTCGATTACTTCCTGCAATCGGATGCACGTGCATTTGTCTTTTTCAGTTCGGTAAAGGCCGCAGCGGACAGTGTGCCGGGGGATGTGCTGACGGAGGAGATCGTGCCGGATCCCAAAGGCCCGTACGGCGAATCGAAAATCAAAGCGGAGGAATATCTGTTGAGTAAACAATCGGTTGCGGACAGTCTGCAAAAGAAAGTTTACATCGTACGCCCGTGTATGATTCACGGGCCGGGAAATAAGGGAAATCTCAATCTGCTTTATAATGTGGTGAAGAAAGGTATTCCCTGGCCGTTGGGATCTTTCGATAACCGGCGGTCATTTTGTTCGGTGGATAACATCTCGTACGTGGTGGAGCAATTGGTCGCCCGTGACGACGTTCCCGGCGGTATTTACCATGTGGGCGACGATGAACCGCTGTCAACGAATGAACTGATCAAACTTATTTGCGAAAGCATGGGCCGGAAAGCGCATATATGGCATCTATCGAAAGGGTTGATGAACGGCATGGCGGGGATCGGCACTTCCTTGCGTCTGCCGCTAAACCGCGAACGCCTTCGCAAACTCACGGAGAACTATGTGGTGAGTAACGCCAAGATCAAGCGCGCTCTGGGCATCGACCACATGCCGATGTCGGCGAAAGACGGAATGCGAAAAACGCTCGACAGCTTTCAATAATGGATAATTAATGATACCTCATCGCTCGGAATCATAACTCATTTATAACTCATTTCTCATAATCATAGCTCATTTATAACTCATTTTTCTTATTCACAACTCATTTATAAGTCAATTTTCGTCACTTATTACTCATTATGACCTATTTATTGATTATTGCCTTGCTTTTTGTTGCGGAGTTGCTTTACTTCCGCATAGCGGACAAATATAACATCATCGACAAGCCTAACCAACGCAGTTCGCATACGCAAATCACATTGCGAGGCGGTGGAATCATCTACTGGATCGTGGCGCTCTTTTACGCCGCCATTCATTTTTCAGCGTTCTCGGCCTGGTTCTTCGCAGGCATGACACTTATTTCTCTCGTTAGCTTTTGGGACGATATCAAAGGGTTGGGACAAAAAGTGCGACTGTTATTTCATCTCTTGGCTATGACCTGCGCCTTTCAAGCGGCGGAGGTGTTCGGCGCATATCCCTGGTGGGCGGTTATCATCGGATATATCGTCTTTATCGGTATTGTCAATGCGTATAACTTTATGGATGGCATTAATGGCATCACAGGACTGTACAGTATTGCGGTGCTGGTGTCGTTGGGATGGGTAAACGAATATGTGCAGGCGTTTACATCCGCCGACTTCATCGTGTATCCCCTATTGGCGTCGCTGGTGTTCCTGTTCTTCAATTTCCGCAAACGTGCCAAATGTTTCGCGGGCGATGTCGGCAGCGTGGGCATCGCCTTTTGGGTGGTCACTTTACTTCTCCTATTGATTATCCGGACACAAGACCTTATTTGGCTGGGCTTCCTGATGGTATACGGGGTGGATGCGGTTTGTACCATTTTACATCGCTTGTATCTGAAGCAAAACATCATGGAGGCGCACCGGTTGCATTTTTATCAGATTATGGCGAATGAACGCAAGATGCCGCACCGGTTGGTATCGGTCATCTATTTTGTGGCGCAGCTCGTTTGTTCGGCATTATTAATCGCCCTTTATCCGGTGATGGGGTGGTGGATATTTATCATCCTTGCACTTATCCTGATGGGCTTCTATACGCTGAAATTCGGAATGATGAAAAAAGTCAGTCAATAATCAATTATATTCTCGTATGGTGATCAATGAAGAGCTCTTGAATGAGGTGACGGGTGGGGCGAAAGCGTCGCCGCGGTTACGAATGAATCATAATTTTCACGATAGGCTGGATGCTCCTGCCCAACGTCTGCTGAATGCGTTGGAGCCGGGAACGGTGTTACCTGTTCACCGGCATCCGCACACGGCGGAAACGTACCTGGTATTGCGGGGCGCCATCCGCGTGATGTTCTATAACGATAGCAAAGAGCAGACTTTCGAGTGCATACTCGATCCCTTACAGCACGAATATGGTATCCATATTCCCGCCGGACAGTGGCATACATTGGAGGTGTTGGAAAGCGGCACGGTGATCTTCGAGGTGAAGGACGGCCCTTACACGCCTCTTGCTCCGACCGACCTGTTCGAATGAAAAACAGGACAAGTTAAAGGACAAGCACAGGACAAGTAACGGACAACTTACAAGACAACCTACTGTAAATGTCAGTCTTTAAATCCCCAAAAACTTAAATGCGGGGGCGGGCTTGAAGGAGCCGCTGGCTTCGCCGTTATACGTTTGGTAATTGCCTAAGTCGAGTTTCATCACATGCCCCTTTTCACTCAAATCGAAATCGTTGAGCTTTACCCAAAAGGTGTTAGGCGTTAGCGCGGTCTCGAAGTAATACACCCGGTTTTTCTGATCGGACACCGAACGCCATCGGGTGGACGAAATGTTCGGCTCTGTCTCGGACGAGATGCCGAAAGGTACGGAGCAATTGCGGATCACGCTAAACACACTCGCAACGGATGTGCGGATGTCGCTGCTCTGTGGGATGGCATGGATGTAATACGATGCACGCACAAAACGGTCGGCGGCGCGATTCGTACCGGGAAGCATGACCGTGCCCGGGATACCTTTCCAGTATTCATTCAATGCCAGTTGTTGTTCAAACACGGGTGAATTAGTCATCACCACATACGAGGGATCATGGTGAATGACTAGCTTTCCGTCGATATATTCGAAGATGGCGTTATCTCCTTGTGCGTCGGACAACGAAAGGTGCAGCGTGGTGAATTTTTCCGTGCCGGGAACATAATCGCTTACGACAACAAAAGGTTCGCCCTTCAATTGGTTGACGGCTTCCTCTACTGTGGCGAAGTTATCCAATACATACTGCGCCCACAACGAGATGGATATTCCTTGCTTCGTTCCCTGCGGGTCGAAAGTGGGGTATTCCGACTCGACCAGCCACAAGATGTTTGCCACTAATCCTTTTTCGTTCATGCCGTCGGCGGTGGCGATATCCCATGCACTGGCGATGATGCTTCCATATTTCGAGGTCCATTTCGTAGAGAGCGGGCCGACCTCCCCACTACGTTCCATGCCTCGGGGAAAAACCCATAAATTGGCATCGATTTCGCTCTTCCAATCCATCGAACGCGCGGTGATCACCGTATTTTCCGGTCCCTTGTATACGACCCGTGTACATGCGCGGGACAAGGGAGAATGGGCAATACATAGTAAAAATACAAAGGAGAAGAACGCAATCGTTTTATTCATATTGAGTGGTTTTTTGATATGTGATGTAAATCCATTATTTATATCTCTTTAAACAACTTACGGCTGTCAGGCGATTTCTTCGGCGCGAAATCCCGTGCGTTTGACCGTTTTTATAATGTCTTCGGCCGACAACTCTTCGGTTTCCACCGTTAGGATCTTATCCGGATTGGAAATATCTACATTCCATGAGTGAATGCCCTCTTTCTTATCGAGAGCCGGAGTTACTTTTGCCAGGCAATTGCTGCAATTGATCGTTGTTTTGAATCGTATTGTTTTCATATTCTTGTTATTAATTTACTAATCTCTAATCTCCATTCTCCAACCTCTATTCTCCCTTCCCCCTTTTCAGCCGCAGACTGTTCGTTACGACGCTGACGGAACTGAGAGCCATGGCCGCCCCGGCAATCATCGGGTTGAGGAGGAATCCGCTCACGGGATAAAGGACTCCTGCGGCGATGGGGATTCCTATTAAGTTATAAATAAACGCCCAGAAAAGATTTTGGCGGATGGTTCTTACCGTAGCTTGCGACAACGTGATGGCCCTCGGTATTTTGAGCAAATCGGACGAGATAATGGTCATCTTCGCCACATCCATCGCAATATCGCTGCCTTTGCCCATGGCAATGCTGACATCGGCTTGCGCCAATGCCGCGCTGTCGTTGATGCCGTCGCCCACCATCGCTACTTTTTTGCCTTCTTGCTGTAGCTGTTTTACCAAAGCGGCTTTTTCTTCCGGCAGTACATTCCCTTTAAAGTGCGTGACACCGAGTTCGTCCGCCAATGCGGTCGCTACTTTTTCGTTGTCGCCGGTGTAAATCGCTACTTCCACCCCCATTTTTTTTAATTGGGTGATAGCCTCTTTCGAGGTGGGTTTCATTTTATCGGTGATTCCGATGACGCAAAGAGCCGTTTTTTCATCGGCACAGAGCGTGACGGTATGGGCGGCATCCAGTTCGTCAGCCAGTTGATTCTCAATCTCGAGCGGGATGTCGATATCTTTTGAAGCGATAAAAGCTTCGTTGCCGATATAATATTTTTTACCGAGATACGTCCCTTCGATCCCTTTTCCGCTGACCTGTTCCACCTCAATACCTTCCAGTAGGGTGGCGACCGGCGAAAGAGCGGTCGTTATCGCTTCCGCCAACGGGTGCTCCGAGCGGTACTCGATGCCGTAGAGAATGTCGCGATGCAAAGGGAGGGCGTCCGATGACCATAGAATGCCTGTTACTTCGGGTTTACCTTCGGTAATAGTGCCGGTTTTGTCCAACACCACGACATCGATTTGTTTGGCCGCTTCGAGACTTTCCGCGTCCTTAATGAGAATGCCTTCTTCGGCTCCCTTGCCGATACCGACCATGATGGCGGTGGGGGTGGCTAAACCGAGTGCGCAAGGGCAGGCGATAACCAACACGGTGACCATCGCCAGTAGTCCGTAGACAAAACCGTTTGCCCCGCCGAAGAGGAGCCAAGCGATAAAGCTGATAATAGCGATGGCGATGACAATCGGTACGAAAATGCCGGCGATTTTATCTACGAGCCGTTGTACGGGCGCTTTGCTTCCCTGAGCCTCTTCCACCGTGCGGATAATATGCGCCAAAAGGGTGTCTTTGCCCACTTTTTGAGCCCGGAAGCGGAGGCTGCCTTTTTGATTAATGGTGCCGGCAAATACTTTTTCGCCTGCTTTTTTCTCTACCGGAATCGGTTCGCCGCTGATCATGCTTTCGTTTACAAAAGAGGTGCCGTCGGTCACTTCGCCGTCTACGGCAATGCGTTCGCCGGGTTTTACGAGGATGATATCGTCGATTTGGACATCGGCAATCGCTATTTCCGAAGGCAAGCCGTTTCTGAATACCGTTACAGTCAACGGTTGCAGTCCCATAAGCTTCTTAATGGCGCCCGAGGTGTTGCCCTTGGCACGGGCTTCGAGGAGTTTGCCCAATAAAATAAAGGTGATGATGACACCTGCCGCTTCAAAATAGACATGAGCCTCCAGTCCTCGGCTCTCCCAAAACTGGGGATAGAGCATATTGAAAACGCTGAATAAATAAGAGATACCCGTGCTGAGCGCTACCAGCGTGTCCATATTGGCCGATCGGTGGCGGGCTTGCTTCCAAGCGCCGACGAAAAACCGTCGTCCGAAAATAAAAAGAATAGGGGTCGCCAACACCCACATGATCAGGTTGGCGTAAGGAGCATGCATAAAAGCCATTCCGATGATGACCAAGGGAATGGATAATGCGACGGAGAATAGCGTTTGGCGACGGAGTTTTTGATATTCTTTTTCTCGGATATGTTCAAGATTTTCGGCCGAGGCTTCCTTTTCCTCCACCAGCATATCGTATCCGATTTCTTCCAACGCGGATTTCATTTCTTGCGGAGAGGTGATTTTAGGCATATATTCCACAGTCCCCTTACCGTTGGCATAGTTGACGGATGCAGACAATACGCCCGGCACCATTTGCAGGATGTTTTGCGTGCTCGAGGCGCAAGCGGCGCAGGTCATCTTTAATACCGGGAAAGATTGCCGTTGCGCGGATATTTCCGCTCCGGAACGGCGGAGAACCGAAATGGCCGATTGAATGATTTCCGCAGCGTCGTCGGCTTGTTTCTTTTCGATGAAAAGAGTCACGGAACAGTCTGTGAGTTGGACGTCCGCCACACCTTTGATCGCACGGATGTCGCCGGCGGCTTGTTCCGGTTCATCGGCAGGACGGATCAGCCGGATGTCGATATGGGAATAATCGTAAGTCATAAATGCTTTTCAAAAGAACAAAAATGAAGCGATTAAGTTCAGTTGCACGATATCGGACGGGGACATTTCCTTTCGGGGAAGCGAGAGGCTATTGCGCCGGACAGAGCTTGTCGATGAACAAGATTCCTTGCAGGTGATCATACTCGTGTTGGAAGATAACCGCTGTGAAATCCTCTTTCCGGCTATATCCTTCCAATCGTTCGCGATGGTGTTGGCCTTTTTCGTCCCAATATTCGACTTCAACCCAGGGAAAGCGCAGGGAGTTTCCTCCGGTATCGGGAATGGACAGGCAGCCGTCGCGTTCGAAACATATTTTGTTTACGGGGTGATCGATAATGCGCGGATTGATGGCTACGCACACGTCTTTCTCCGGATGATCGATGCGGGTGAATAGGAATACGTTTTTAAGAATACCTGCCTGAGGTGCGGCAATACCTACTCCGCCGGCTACTTCCATCGTCGTTTTTAGCCGTTCGATGAGGAGTTGCAGGCTGGCATTGTGTGCTATGGAGTCGGTGTCGATATCGTTCGATTGCATACGAAGCATCAACGAATCGACGGGGTCGGTCGTTTGCAAAACGCGGAAAGGCGTTTGGGCATCACCGTTATGAATAATCTCTAATTCTCTTTCTGTAAACGGCGTCATAAAATGGATCGCTAAAAGGAGTGAAAATGCAATACTATGTATCATAAATAGTTTATCTTGAGTCTGTTTATCGAACGCCTCGCTCTAAGCTCATGGGTAATAAGTGGATTTTATTGTTTTTTGAGATCGAAACCGAGTTGCAATCCGTCATACATATCGGTAAATGTGGTGATGGCCTTTAATTTGCTGTCATTCGTCATTGAACTGGCTATTTTGAGCAATTTCAGTAAATTGTCTGCATCGAACAGTAATTGTAAGTTATTACCGGACTTCTTGACGGTTCCGTGGATTTTAGCCATGCCTTTATAGGTGAGTGTGATCTGTTTGGTCGCCTCTTCGACGGTATATTTTCCGTTCAGCGGCATTTTTCCCAAATTCGCGTTATAGGTGTTGCCGTTGGAAAAAGTGAATTTACAAGTCCCTACTCCGATCCCGATCTTGGAAAGATAGTTGTCGAACTGGTTTTCCACCTGTTCGGCGGCAACGGCTCCTCCCATATTCTTTAAAATATTGTTACTTTCGAAATGACACGCCGATCCCTGATAATTCCACTCTCCGGTTAAGTCTTGGGGTTGTACTTTCGACGTTTGCGTTACTTTATTCAAAACGCTGTTTATAATGGATTTGCCCGAAGATTGGGCCTGAGTGAGAAAAAGAGGCGATAATAATATGATTCCTAAAATAATGCTGATTCTTATATTTTTACTTTTCATTTTATTGCTTTTTTTTATTGAAAGAGTAAAAATAATGCTTTTTCCGGAGCGAAGCGCTTCTTTTAAGAAACATTGGCAATAGACGCGGGGAAATTATCTACACCGGAAAAGGAAAAAACAAGAGGTTATCCGTTTATCACGAATAACCTCCCGCAGAGTAAAAGATAAAATGTTTTTATAACTGCTTTATGCGGATGTTTTTGAACTTGACTTCGGAGCCATGTCCCAGAAACCCGATATGTCCTTTTTTGTTAAACAAGCCCGGATGTTGTTTCCCGTCGCGCGTCCCGTTTTTAGCGGCTTCACGGATATTTCCGTCGACGATGGTATTTCCGTTGAGAATAACCTTGATGTGGTCACCGTCGGCAATTACTTCCTGGTAGTTCCACTCACCGGTGGGTTTCAAAAAACCTCTTTTAGCCGGAATTACCCCGTACACCGATCCGTGGTACTGGTAAACTTGCAGGTCTTTGTATACCGGCGCTTCGTTATCGAGGATTTGTAACTCCATGCCTACGTAAGCGGCATCGCCTTCGGTTGGGGTACGTATCCCCAATCCGTTATTGGCCCCGGGCGTAAGCATAAATTCAAAACGCAGTGCAAAATTATCGAATTCGTCTTTCGAGTAAAGATTGCCGCCGAAGCTTTTGCTCGGATGCATCACGATAATTCCGTCTTCCATCACGTAATCTTTGGTGTTGCCGATCCACTCATGCATGTTTGTTCCGTCGAACAACATCCGGAAACCTTCCTTTTCTTCCTCTTTCGAGAGCGTGAACGGTTGCGGGCGGTCTAACTCGCGAAGGTAAATATCGCGATAGGCCACTTTGCTTCCATGCGCTTGTAATTCGATTTGTTCCATCGGGAAAATCGACTGATTTCGATCCCAGTAGTTCTCCAGAATGACATTATCGGTCACTAACTCGCCATTGAGCCATACCGATACCCGGTCGCCTACCATACGGATGCGGAAGGTGTTCCATTCGCCAACTTTCAGATCGGCGACTTTCAGCGGCTTGCTCGGATGGGTCTGATTGTTGTATAATCCTCCCGAACCGACTTGTGCTCCGACGTTTACACGGGCCGTATCCCATATCTGTACCTGAGGAGTACCGCGCAGATAAATACCTGCATCGGGTTCCGCTCCCGGATAGAGTTTCCAATCTATCACCATGTCAAAGTCGCCGTATTGCTTTGCGGTACAAAGGTTATCGAATCCTTTGCCGTCGAAAACAATCAGTCCGTCTTCCACTTTCCAGTCGGCAGCCATCTGTTTGTCGGCTTTCACCTGGGCGTTGGTCAATTCGCGCGTACTCATTTGCGCCCTTTTCAGAGGATTCTCCACTAATCCTTTCCAACCCTCGAGGTTGCGGCCGTTGAACAGGGAGACGTATCCCCCTTCCTGCGGATGCTCGGAAAGGTATTTTTGGATGGATTGGCGTTGGTAATCGGCATCGGGATTGTTAAGAGTCTTGCCGGCTTTGTTCAAAAGGTCAGTGGTTATCTTTCCCGAGAAGGAAGGATTGTTAATCGCCAAATTCATGACGGCTTGTGCCGCCGATTCGCTCAACGCAGGACGGTCCATAAACGGCGCAGCGAACAGCATCGCTTGATACATGCCCGTATTCGGTAACAACCGGAGAATCGCGTTTTTTTGCGTATCGTTTGTTGCGAACTGCATCGCTTCGCGCAGGAAGAGGTATTTTACGGCGCCGGTTTTATCGGAAGAAGCGACCTTTTGCACAATGGCTTGCACCACGGCGCCGGTTTCCTCGGCGTCTTTACCCGTGCGGGCAATGTCGAGTAGGGGATACACCACATCAAACGAGGGCCATTGTTGCAAAGCTTGCAGTGCCGCTTGTTTGGTTGCGCCGGTTTCGTTTTTTTGCGCCTCGATGAGTTGTTGTAGCGCTTGTTGCGAACGGCTGTTAGCCAAAGCGCTATAGTAAAGATGCTTGTTTGGCGAAGAATTCATCTTTTCCGTGACGAGTTGCCACTGCTGCTGTGCGGGAAGATACGATAACGCTGCATTGAGGGCCTGCTGAATATCCGGGGTATAAGCTGCATCCGATTGCTCGAGTAGCAGGAAGAGGTCATTCAGGTTTCGATCGGTCACGACGTGTTGCAACGTCCGTGCCGCCTCAGGCTTAATCGTTGGATTGTCTTTGAATAATTGGTTGTATACCAAATTGTATTGGCTTTCCATCTTCCGTCCGGCTATTAATTGCAATGCTGCGATCTGTCCGGCCGTCGAACTCTTGTCGAACATCGAAGCCAGCGTATAGGAGATGTCTCCTGTATGTTCTGATAACACCTGCTTGGCTAAGCCGATGGTTTGTTGCTCATCGCTCGTCAGTAACCCGCCTAAAGCGGTAAGCGCTTCGGGAGTACCGATATTTGCCAGCGAACGGACTGCCGCCTTCTGTACCATCTTATCGGAAGCATACAGATGAGCCGTTATGGCCGGAAGGGCATTCGTTACGGCATGTTGTCCCAACCAATAGAGGATGGCGGTTTGTTTTCCGGATGAAGGCTGTGAGTTGAGCTCTTTTACAATGAGTTCTCCTGCTTTTGTATCTTTTTCGTAAGGATAGGCATTCAATACGGTTGTGAGGTAAGCAATGTCGCCATCCTTCAAGGCTGCTTTGAGAATTGCGTTCTTGTCACCGGCCGGCAAAGAAAGAAGGATGCGTGTAGCTGCCGTTTTCAAATCTTGACGGTTTACTTTTTCAGCATTTTTAAGGAGTTGCGATGCTTCTTTCTGTGCGGTTTTGGGATCTGTCGAAGCCAACCGGGCGATCAGCGTCACGTAGGCTCCTGTCGCATCATCTTTGGTATAAGCGTATCCGGCTTCTTGCGCCGCCGTACGGAGCGCTTTTACCGATTGTTTGGTCCCGGTATTGGCTAAAGCGGTGTATAGAACCTTCCGGTCATTGTTGTCTTGAGAATTTTGTGCGAGCAGGGTTAATAGTGCGGGCTCGGCCGGAGAATAACCGGTTTCGCCAAGGGCATTGACAAGATGGCGTTTTATTTCGGGAGAGGAGGCAGTCGTCAAAGCAGTCAATAAAGCTTGAGCAGCCTTGCCTGATCGGATTGAAACCAACGCTTGAGCAGCGGGATCCGAAAGACGTTCATCATTTAGAAAGCCTGTTAAGGAGGAGATCGTATTGTCGTTCCCGATCTTACCCAGTTGGCGGAGGATAAAGGCCTTGATTTCCGCATCGAAAGGTTGTTGTAGGGCTTTTTCGTAAGCTCCGGCGGCAACTGTCCGTTTGGCGGGGTCGTTGGCTACGAAATGGGTCCAACCGCTGATGGCATATTCCGCTGCAGCGTTGTTATCCTTTCCCGGAGGGTTGAGGTGCCCGATAAGCGACAATAATCCTTCCTCGCCGGTAGAAGTCAAGTCCGTTAGTAATGAATTATATTGTTTTTGATTTTCTGCCGGGAATTGTGCCAGGGCATCGGCTATAATCGTAGCTTGCGTCCTGTTCTGCGGCGTTTGTGCCTGCAAACTCATCGCTATAAACAAGCATGAGATAAATAGGATATGTTGTTTCATTGTTTTGATAATTAATTGAATTAGATAGTCCAGGGGGCACGCATAGGTTGATCGATAAACCGGTTGGCTTCGTCATCGTTGATAAACCGTTCACTGATGGGATCGTATTGCAACGTGCGGTTCAATTGCAGGGCGACCACTCCCATGTTGACAATCGTGGCAGAGCGGTGTCCGTTGATTTCGTTAAGGGCGAATTTCTGTCGGTTATGCACGCATTCGATAAAATCGGTATTTTGTGCGGCCGGTTCGGGATATTCGGCCAGTTTCTTTTGCCAGTCCGGGATATCGCATACGAAGTTTTTGTAAACATTTCCCTTCGGGCCGGCAATGTAAGGCGTGTCAGGCTTGCCGTAATCCCCGCCCCAGAGAATGATTTGGCATCCGTCGTCGTAAGTGTACGTGATGGAACGCCATGTTCCTACCGCATCGGGGTGTTGTTGCGGAGCATCCACTTCTACTTTTACGGGGGCCGTGTGGTCTTTGCCGAGCATATATTGTACGGGATCGATATAGTGCTGTCCCATATCGCCCAATCCGCCTCCGTCGTAATCCCAATATCCGCGGAACGTTTGATGTACGCGGTGGGCGTTATAAGGTTTATAAGGGGCCGGGCCGAGCCAGAGATCGTAGTCGAGTTCTTCAGGTATGGGTTGTGGAGCCAGATGCTCTTTTCCAACCCAAAAGAATTTCCAGTCGAAGCCGGTGTGCTTGCTGATGGTCACTTTCAGGGGCCATCCCAACAGGCCGCTGTCGATGAGTTTTTTGAGCGGTTTCACAGGCGTTCCTAATCCGTAGAACGGATCTTTGAAGCGGAACCATGTGTTGAGACGAAAAATGTTACCGTGCTGGGCGACCGCTTCTTTCACGCGTTTTCCTTCGCCAATGGTGCGGGTCATGGGCTTCTCACAAAAAATATCTTTTCCGGACTTGGCGGCTTCTACCGCCATAATGCCATGCCAATGGGGTGGGGTGGCGATATGCACGATGTCTACATTTTTATCGAGGATCAGATCGCGGAAGTCGTGGTAGAGATTAATTTTGTCCTTTACCAAAGCGGCTCCTTGGGCGAGGTGTTTTTTATCGACGTCGCACATGGCTACAACACGTGTTTTGTCATATGGAACATGTCCGCGTCCCATTCCACCGACACCGATAATTCCTTTTGTGAGCTGGTCACTGGGGGCTATAAAGCCTTTTCCCAATACATTCCGGGGGATGATGGTGAGTAATGAAAGTCCTCCCACCGTACGTAAAAATTGTCTTCTGGTTGTCATGTAATATGAATTGAATTTAGATTGTATATATGAATAAGCAAAAATATAAAAAATAAGCCGGATATATAGTATTATTTTATTATTTCATGATGAAAAGATAAAAGAGTATGCTATTCTATTGTGAAGTATCCCTTGAAGCTGTGCCTTTTCAACCCCTTCATCCTGTTTTTTACATTCAGGATACCCTGCTCTCGGGTCATTCAAGGCAAAATGCCTGATATCCATATTTTCCAATGAATAATGCGGTATGCCTCATGCAATACAGGAGTAATTGCTCTATCGATAAAGTGATTATCCATACTTTAAGCAGATGTTATGTAATTCCGAAGTACAACTGCAAAATAACATAAACCCCGTCAGTTTGTCAAATAATTTACATCTGATTTCAAAAAACACTTTTTACTTTATTGCTTACTGAAACATTTCCTGTTTTTCGATTATGTTATTTACTGAGCCCATACACGATACTATAAGGAACATTGTGGAGAGCTGAAAGGTCATGCGAGCATTCTCACATAAAGGACAATCAGTTGTGGCGCTCATGATTCCGCGTAGTATGCGTTTACCTCGATTTCTCCGCACCGTTCTTACCCATCAGGACAATGCGCTCTTTAGGATTTATGACGAAAAAGATGTTCGAAAATATTGCCGCTCCACTGAACTCTACGGCCAATCCGTCAACTGATACCATATCCTGTTTTATTTTTCCGGCTGCAAAGATACGTTTTGAAATCCGGTTGAAGGAATCCAGTAATATCCATTTTGTAAGGATAAGTCTATTTAGTAGCTGTCTCCGATCCGTTCAGTCTGACTTTTGCTATCATTTCCACCCGCCGCAGGTTGAGCAAATAGGTGCTTCATCCGCTGTATTCTCGATGTTAAAACCCCTAAGATAAACAGTTCTACCCGAAAAGGCTTTTGCTTCCGGGCTTAGTCACGGAATATCCTTCCATGCCTTAACCCGTCTATTTCAACAGGTGATTGCACTATTCCCCCATCCTGCAGGTCGTGAAACATTTCTTATTGTAGAAAAAATGGCAGTAACTGCTAATCAGTACTTACAAATACGCAATGATCCGATCCATTTGCGAGGCGATTTTCGTCAGATGATGTCGGTCTCCTCCGTCCACTTCGGCCGTCAGCCAGCCGCCGGTATGGTGTATATCGCTGACTGCTTTCATTACCGCCGGCCAGTTGTTGTCACCTTCGAGCAGCTCCACTTTAAACCCTTCCCACAATCCTTTGGAGTTCATCTTCTCGCGACTGAACTCCTTGATGTGCATCTTCATGATGCGGTGGTTGAGGGTGCGTATCCAATGCTCCGGCCAGCCGTAGCGCAGGATGTTACCGATGTCGAAATACCATCCCACCAATGGGTGATTGATCTCATCCACAAACTGTTTTGCTTCCAGCGGACTTAACAGGAAATTATTCCAGACGTTTTCCAGCGCAATTTGCATGCCGGCTTTTTCGGCGTAAGGTATCAACTCCCTGATGGATTGTTGCGAAGTGATGTATGCCTGCTCGTACGACACTTTGTCGTTCACCACTCCCGGCACGACCAGTACCGTGTCGCCACCTAACTCTTTCACCTCTTGTAGCGATTTGACGATTGATTCGATGCACTTTTTGCGCACCGTTGGGTCGGGGTCGGAGAGGGGCACGCTCCAGTGGTCTTTGTTTACCACGCTCGGGAGCTCTATCTTCGAAGCCGCCTTTGCTTTTAGGATATCCGATATGGCGAATTCGGTGGGGCTGTTCAGCTCCACTCCGTCGAACCCTAAATCCTTTATCAGCTTAAACTTATCAGTAAGCGACAGCTCTTCTTTTATCATGCCGAAACCGAGACTCTTTTTCAATGTCACTTTGGTGTGGATTCCGGCACCCGACGCGGTTGGGTTTGATGCCGCTCCCGATGCACCGGATGTTCCCTTAATCTCTGTAACCTCAGACTTTTCTTGTATTCCCGCTGCCGAAGCAAATGGCGTGACGGCGGCGGCACCCGCCACCATCGCTGCCGATTTGATGAATTCTCTTTTATTCATTTTGGATTATTTAAAGGGTGTTATGCCCGGAACGGCAATATCGATGTCGTACTTGGTATCCCACGAGATATGTTCGGGGAACAGCACCTCTTCCGAAGTAAGTGCTTGGTCTAAGGTGATTGTCTGACCGGTGTATCCGGCCATTCGTCCGGCTAGTGCTACCAAATTGGAGCGGGTCATCCATTCCCCGTCGTTCAGAGGTTTTCCAGCCCTGATGGAGGCGAACAGTTCGTCATGTTCCTGTTGGTACATGCTTCTCGACTGCGATTTCTTGTAGGCGTTTTCGTCGGTGAACTTAGTCTCGTCGTCATATTTCCACGGGTTTTTGCCGGTAATCACGTGAGCACCTGTACGGCAGTCCACCAGGCATCTCCCTTCGCTTCCCACCAGCTCCACGGCATACGAAGGTGCCGTGTCGTTTTGCTGGCGGCAAGAGAAGTAAGCCTTCACGCCGTCGGCATATTCATACGTCAGGGCGAAATGGTCGTACACGTTGCCGAATTTCTTGTCTGTTCTCTTCTGGCGCCCTCCGCTGCCGGTAACACGCAGAGGGGTAGTGTCTCCCATTGCCCACTGCAGCATGTCGATGCTGTGGATGGCCTGCTCGATAATATGGTCGCCCGACAGCCAGTTGTAATAGATCCAGTTGCGCAACTTGTATTCCATGTCCGACCAGCCGCTTTGGCGTTCCTTGTACCACAACTCGCCGGTATTGTAGGTGGTTTCTGCTGTGAGGATGTTTCCGATCTGGCCGTTCAGCACTTTGCCGAAAGTCTCCCTTTTCGGGAAATGATAGCGCCAGCAGAAGCCCGACACCAGCGAGAGCTTCTTCTCTTTCGCCTTTTGAGCGGCAGCCATTACCCTGCGCAGTCCGGGCGCATCCACGGCAAACGGCTTTTCGCAAAAAA
>ENA-UOOM01001142-UOOM01001142.1-fermentation-metagenome-genome-assembly--contig:-NODE-1142-length-26678-cov-24.077677_pt1 | contig 26678 bp, 27 predicted proteins | sample MGYA00245781_ERZ724031 | MGnify/ENA primary metagenome ERZ724031 (study PRJEB28704, sample SAMN03018317) | fermentation metagenome | biome: anthropogenic terrestrial biome; feature: soil... | reverse complement strand
ATTGGGCCAAAAGCTTGTTTATAGAACAGACAGGCCAAAGCAAACTGAATTGATGATAGGCATAGCAGTGTCAGGTGGTTGGATAAACTCTCCCCTTGTGGTAGCATTAGGGAAAAAGGAGAGGGGAAATACTAATGGAGTTTGAGCAAAGACGAGAATTAAGAGACAAATTACTTAAAAAGGCATACGACTATTACTTCGAGAAGAATGGGAGCGAAATGTATGTTGATGAAGGTAAAGAAGGCCCCGAAACACTTTTAGCATATGAGTATTTAAAGGATAAAAGATTGATTGAATATATCCATTTTGGCGGCAAGGAAATGAAGGCAAAAATTACATCATTGGGAATAGATTTTATTGAAAGTGGACAGAAATTTAACAAATGATTGTTAACCGTTGCAAGCCCCTACGGGGGCTTTTTTCATGCGGATTCTAGGAGGTGGGGAGAGTGGCAGATAAGATAACAATTAAACAAGAGAAATTTGTACAGGGCTTATTTGCTGGCCTATCTCAGAGGGATGCATACAAAGAAGCTTTTAATACAACGAATATGAAAGAAAAAACCATAGATGAAAAAGCGTGTTTACTGGCGGGACGGGACAAGATTAGGGCAAGACTTGAAGAGCTCCAAAATGAGGTTAAAGAGCGCAATATGGTTACTATCCAGAGGATCCTCCAAGAGTACGCCAGACTTGGTTTTTATGACCCTCGCAAGTTCTTCAATGATGATGGCAGTCCAAAAGGCATCCAAGAGCTGGATGATGATACCGCGGCAGTGTTAGCGGGGCTTGAAGTTATGGAAATATGGGAAGGCCGGGGCGATAATCGTCAGTTTGTTGGCTATCTAAAGAAATACAAATTGCCAGACAAGAAGGGCGCTCTAGATTCAATGGCCCGGCACCTGGGGATGTTCGTGGAGAAAAAAGAAATTACTGGGACCCTGGAAGTAGGTATAAAATTGCCTAGTGATATACCGGATGATTAAGGCGGTTATTATACTGGTGGCACTATTGCGGAAAGTCTATTTGTGCGGTACAATTTAAGCAATAAAGCTATGCGGAGGTGTATCGCATAATGAAAAGAACTCATGGAGAATCAGTAACCAGGTTATACCGTATATGGAAAGATATGCGTAGGCGTTGCAGAAATATTAATAGATCTGATTATTACTTGTATGGCGGCAGAGGAATAAAGGTATGCGAGGCATGGCAGAAATATGAAACATTTAGAGATTGGGCGAGGGCAAATGGGTACAAGGATAATTTAACCATTGACCGTATTGATTTTAACGGTAACTATGAACCCAATAATTGCCGATGGATCACCATTGAGGAGCAAAACACGAACACTAGGCAGAATGTTTTTGTTGAAATAAAAGGTGAAGTCAAAACGCTAACCGAATGGGGCAGGGCTTACGGGTTGCCATCTTCAACGATATTTACCAGATATAGAGACGGATTAAGGGGACAGGATTTAATTGCACCTAAAAAAGTAAGTTTTACGGGGCATCGTCATACGGAGGAAACCAAGGCCAGAATAAGAGCAAAAGTAAAAGGTGAAAAAAGCCCATCATATGGGAAACACCCGTCGAAGGAAACCAGGTTAAAAATGTCAATAGCAAAAAGGGGTTGCATGCCACATAACAAACGTCATTTTACTGAAGAAGAAACACAAAAAATAAAGGAAATGGCATTGAATGGGCTTAGTATTTATCGTATTCATAAAGAACTGGGGACAGACAGAAGGGCAATAAAACGTGTTTTAAACGACGAGAGGTGATGCTTGTGCCAAAAATAATAGCTAATTTAACGAGGCTCCCGGAAATAACTAATGACTCCTTCTACAATTTACATAATGATAAGAGCCGTTATTTAGTATTGATTGGCGGAGGTTAGGCGGCTCCGGAAAATCGGTGTTTGCAGCGCAAAAGGTAGTACGGCGAGTAGCGGGGAGAAGAAAACATAGAATTTTAGTAGTTCGCAAAGTAGCCAAGACCCTGCGCGAAAGCTGTTTTGCCCTGGCGCGTGGGGTTATATCGGACTTTGGCCTGACAAATTTATTCCGGGTTAATAAGTCAGACATGACCATCCGGCACGCAAACGGCAATGAAATTATCTTTGCGGGCCTGGATGATGTCGAAAAACTGAAATCAATATACAATATCACTTCCATATGGATTGAAGAGGCCAGCGAGATAGAAGACACCGATTTTAGACAGCTCGACATACGCCTGAGAGGCGAATCCGATAGCTACAAGCAAATAATACTCAGCCTGAATCCGGTTTATCACGGGCATTGGATACTGCAGGAATTTGTCGGCCCAAACTGGACGGCCAAAAAGCCGAACACAACCGTTCATCATAGTACTTTTAAAGACAACCGTTTTCTTGACGAGGAACAAAAGGAAGTTCTGGAGGCGTTCAAGGACGTAGACGAATACTATTACACCGTTTACTGCCTGGGCGAGCCTGGTGTACTTGGCAAAACAATCTTCCCGGCCAAGATCGTCAGCGAGCGAATAGCATACCTGCGAAACAAAAAGCCCTTAAAACGGGGCTTTTTTGCGTATGAGTATGAAGATGAGAAAATAGTGGACAGCTCCATTAAATGGGTAGACGACTGGGAAACCGGATATATCGCAATATACGAAGAACCAAAACGGGGCTATCCCTATGTGATTGGGGGAGATACTGCCGGGGATGGCAGCGATAATTTTACCGGCCAAGCGCTTAACAACGTCACCGGCAATCAAGCGGCGGTCCTAAAGCATCAATTTGACGAAGATTTATACACCCGGCAAATATACTGCCTGGGCAAGCATTACAACCAGGCGCTAGAGGCCATAGAAACTAACTTTAGCACATTCCCGGTTAAGGAACTGCAAAGATTGGGTTACTGGCACCAGTTTAAACGGGAAGCCATAGACGAGATAAGCAAGAAAAAATACCATAAATACGGCTTCCAAACCACCAAGCTGAGCAGGCCGCTTATAATTGCCAGACTGGTGCAGGCAGTTAGAGAACACCCGGAACTGTTCAACGATATTGCAACGTTAGAGGAAATGCTTACCTTCGTTCGCAACGAAAAGGGCAAGGCCGAAGCGCAGGAAGGCAAGCACGATGATTTAATCTTGGGCTTGGCTATAGCACATTACGCGAGGGGACAGGAAATAGACAATCCGCCAGCGGAAAAGATAGCACTGCCCGAAACATTGCCCCCCGACTTGCGTCGGGATTTAGAGGCCGACCCGGCAGCTTTGGCCCACTGGCTGAGCCAGCATAAGAAATATAACTAGAGCCAGCAACCCAGCACCCTTCGTGGGTGCTTTTTTAATGCCTGAAAGTAGGTGATTTCGTGAAACTCCCCAGTATAACCAAGGCGGTGAAGCGGATAATGAAAGACCCCGAACAGATGGACGAAGACCAGCGGCAAAACAAACTCGAAGAGTGGAAAAAACGGCTGCGCAAGGCCATGGAAGAACACGAAACCTTCCGGGCTGAGTGCGCCACATACGATGCGCTTTACGGCGGTACCAAGCAGATCAGGCCGCTGGGCAGCACGGATATATACGTTTCCGACAGATACCCGGAAATGAGTACCCCGGAGCCTGCGCGGCAGGTAGTAAATCTGTGCTTCCAACTGATCGAGAGCCAGATAGATATAAATCTTCCCATGCCGGCGGTAGAACCTACGGAAGAAGAGGACGAGAACGAACGCCGTAATATGATAGAGGGGCAACTGGCTTATATGGCCGGCGATACTTCGTTGCGCCGGATAAACAGCGAAAACGAGCGCATTGCCAAAAAAAACGGCATTGCCTACTTCAAAGTAGGCTGGAATCCCGATTACAAGGCGCATACCTACCGGGGAAGAATCGAAACCACCAATCCACATCCAGGGAATGTGGTACTGCAGCCTGGCGTCACAAAAATCCGGGATATGGACTATCTGTTTCATATTGAGAATCGCACTATAGATTATATCTGCCGGGAATACGGCGAGGAATACAGGGAGGAGATAGAAGCCGAGAGCCTGGAATATGGGCAGCTGGACTATTTCAATGCCGGGACTGATAGCTCTACCGACGAGAGAACCAAGAAGCTGAGCATAATTGAAGCCTGGTACCGAGACAGAGACGGAGAAGTCGGCGTACTGACATGGGTAGGCGATATAATTTTGCGGGATAAGCCCAAATTTTTCTACAAGCAGGATGAATCCGGCAACGCCATTGAGTATGACGAAATAGACATGCCCCAGTACGACGAAGAGGGGAGCTTAACCGGGACTGAGACAGTACGGGTAAAATGTCACGTCCCCGATTATTTTCCTTTTGTCCCGTGGTACAACATACCCCGGGAGAAGTCGGCGCGCGGGCTTGCCGACCCCTTCATTATCGCAGACCAGCAGGAGGGGATTAAGAAACTACTCAGTATTGAAGAAGAAAAACACATAAAGGGCACGACTAAGGTATTTGTGCGCAAGGGTACCGGGCTGGCGGCCAAGCTAACCAATTCAGTCAGCCAGATTATCGAAGTTGACGATCCGGCCGGCGACGTAGTAACTAAGGACCTTAAAACGCCGGATAATTCGCTTAAGGATTTATATTTTATCTACGTTCAGGCGGCTAAAGATTCGTTAGGAATCACGGAGGCCAGCCAAGGCAGGACAGACAAGGGTAAGGAACTGTCTGGCCGGGCCCTGGAGATTTTAGCGGCGAACACTCAGGGCAGGTTAGGCGTAAAAGCAGACGAAAAAGATATCGCTTATACCGAGCTTTACCGTATGTGGTATGACTTCTTGCTAGCCTTTGCTGACCACCGTATGCCGTACCGCACAGATGGACAGTATAATAAACCCGTTTACGGTTACTGGGACAAATCCAAGCTGATTAAGCAGGATGATGCCGGAGAATGGTATTATCCTGAATTTGATATTTACGTCCAGGCTGAAACCGCGTTACCGAAAGATAAGCGATTTATCTTAGACTTGGCCAACCAAGCCGGCCAGCGCATAGATAACGTGGAATACTGGATGCTCATGGAATCCATTGGAGTGCCAAACGCAAGCGCGATACTGGAAATGGAACAGCAGAAGGTGGCGACACAGTCCGGAACGGGCCAGGCACCGCTACAGGCGCAGGCCGCGCAACCAAGCCAAGGCCAGCAGCAAGGAACCATACCGCCGGAATTACAGCAGATATTTCAGGTTCTGCCGCCAGATATACAGCAAGCAATACTGCAGATGCCACCGGAAGAACAGGCGGCCTTTTTGTCGCAATCGCCGGACCAGATAGCAGCTCAGGTACAGCAGGCTCAGGGAGGGCAGCAGCAACCGCAAGGCGCGGATATGCAGCAGATAGAGGCTATTATCCAGCAGTTGCCACCTGAAATACAGACGCAGTTTATGCAGTTGCTGCAAACTGACCCAGCACAGGCCATGGCGTTGCTGCAGCAGGTTATGGGGCAACAAGTGGGTAACCGTTAGGTTTCCGCACGGGTGGCGGTTTTTCTCTCCTTCCCGCTGCCCGTACCCACTTAATTATGCAGAGGGAGAGGGAAGAGATACGGGCGGTGATGCGGCGTGTCCCCCAACGAAATACTATCAGCGTTATCGCGGATATGGCTTAGCTGTGCGGATTACCCGGATGCCGACCACGCCGCTATTTTAGGACATATAGAAAACTTGCAGCTGCTAGTGTTTGGGCTGGAGGCAGGTGATGCCCAGTGAGACCAGAAGGAACAGTGGTTGACCCCGGCTATATGTGACCCAGCCCCGAACTATCCGGTAATTCCGGAAGATTGCGGGGCTATTTTAGTAATCGGTTGCGAAAAACACCCGATTTGGGCAATACGGTTGCAATGTAAATTTATGACAAAAATAAGGAGGCGCAAGATGGCTAAATACCGCAAGAAACCGGTCATTATCAACGCCTATGTGGGGCTTTTCTGTTTTCTGAAAGGCGGCGAACATAGAAATGATCATAATTCTAAGCGATGGAGAGAAATACGAAAATGTAAAGCAGTGCTTAGGTGACTTCCCGCCCCGGAATTGGGCTTTTTTCTTGCCCGTAATCGGGCTTAACACCTGCACGGCGCAATGCCCGGAGTTCGCCGCCGGGGATTACCTGAACCAACTACTTGCCAAGGAGGTGATACAGATGGCAGGGCAAAAAAACGGAAACGTGCCTAAGATGCCCATCAAAGGGATCCAGTCTTACGGCAGTGCCACCGGTAAACCCGCAGAGAGCGGAAAAGTAATTTACGGTTCCGACCTTCGGGACGGCAAAAAGGGTAAATAGGCCCGAAAAATCGCATGGAACAGCGTAAAAATCCATTAATTAAGGAGGAGTAAAACCATGATAGAAAGCGTAAAAACAACGGATTTCGCTGCCCCGTTTGAGTTTGGCTTGCAGAGATTTGCGGAAGAAGGCGCTGGCGCTGGCGATACTGGCGGCAGTACTTCGTCGATAATCCCCGGCGACGATTACGCCAGTGGTGGACCGGAACCGCCAGAAAATCATCCGGCAGCACTCGTAGATTTTGATGATTTTGACTTCGGCGGAGAGCCAGAGGCCGGAGAACCGACAGCAGAACCGGAGCCGGAATCTGAACCTGAACCGATACCCGACCAGGTAAAGCGGGAACAGTCGCAAGAGGCTAATGCTGCTTTTGCAGAAATACGCAGAAAGGCAGAAGAAGCCGAAAGAGCGTTAAAGGCCCGCGATTCTTGGGTAGAGCAGAACTTCGGGCATCAGGGAATTAAAACCTGGGACCAGTATCAGGCTGCGGTAGCGGAAGGGCAGAGACGGCAGGAAGAGGCCCGGCAGCAGGAAGTGCAACAAAAGCCGCAGGCCGTGTACCAGCAGACCTACCAGGAGCTGATTGAGCAGGGTTACGACCAGCAAGTAGCCCATAGACTGGCTTCCCAAGAAGCCAACAGTGCGGCTTATGCCCTGAAAATGCAGACGCTGGAAGAAAAACTGGCTGCGCAGGAAAGGCAAGAGCAGGAAAAAGCACAAAGGGAGCAGCAAATCAAACAGCAGCAAGAGCAAGAGGCAATGAAGGAAAAAATGGCCCAGGAGTTGCTTTCCGATCACAAAAAGCTGCGGGGAGAATACGGCGACCTGGTACCTGCCGACTTGAGCAAGCTGGACCAGCCGACAATCGACAGGCTACAGCGAGGGTATACCCTGTATGACGCTTGGTTTTTGTCGAACCGCGCAAAGATAGTGGAGCAGACGCAAAAAGCTGCCTCCCAAAAGACGCTTAACAACCTGAATAGTAAATCGCACCTAAAGACTGAGGGAGACGGCCAAGGTGATTCCAACGCAAGCGCAATCCCTATGAGCGCCGATACCCTGCAGATGTATATGGACTCTGGCATGACGGAAAAGCAAGCCAGAGCTTTCCACAAGAAATTATATGGATAGGAGATGAAATCAATGTTTGTGCTTGAAAGCACCTATGACGGTGCAGGAACCATAGTTGAAATCAAGCCCTTAACCGATAGCGAGGCAGCAGCCGTTGGCGAAGGTTTTAAATTCAGTTCCGGAAAACTTACCAAGGCCGGAGCTACTACCAAGCCCGCCTATATTGGGATTCAAAAAGTGGCGGCCGGCGCCGGCAAAACCGTTGAGGCCGTAGCCGTACGTTCCGATCAGGTATGGGTAGCAGATTATGTGTCTGCCACAACCAGCGTACCAGCGGTGGGCGGTAAATATGCAATGGACGCTAATAGCGTTAAGGTTGATGCTGATACCACTACAAATGGAGTAGTGACCATTATCTCAGTGGATACAGCTAAAGCAAAATGCAGGTGTAAGTTTGAGTAACCCCTAATACAAAGCAACTGAATAAAACCGCACAACAAGGAGCTTCTAATGAGGCTCTTTTGTGCCCTAAATTTTGAGAGGAAGTGAATTAAAAGTGATTGTATCTGCAACTGCAGGGAAAATTGATGCGGCGATTGGGCGTTTTGAGGGCCCGCTTATGGCGTACATGCTGAAAGAAGAGCAGGACTTTGCCCGAGACAGCATTAAGGAAAAGCTGTATAACGTGCGCAAATCCAAACATTACAGCGAATCGTTTTCCGGTTTAACCGGTATTGGCAACTTCGTGCCCACTGATGGCGCAGTTCCCTATGATGAATTTGAAGAGAGTTACAGCAAGACCCTTATCCACCAGGTATTCAAAAAGGGCATTGAGATTAAACGCGAGTTGATCGACGATAGCCGGGTAATTGACATGGAAGGCATGGCTGGAATGCTTATTGATTCATGGAATGCCACCCTGGAAGAATTACTTCATGCTCCGTTTAACAACTGCACACAAACCGACTTTACTTTTGAAGGAAAAACCTTCGATATTGCTGTTGCCGATGGTTTGGCCTTGGCTTCCAATGCCCATACGTCCAAAACCGGGAAGGGAGGCACCCAGGACAATTACACCACAAATACATTTAATGTGGAAAACCTGAAAGTCGCTGAGGACATGATGAAGGCCATAAAGACGGATATTGGCAAAAAAGCCAACGTTAAGGGCGATACTATTTTCGCTTCATATTCTATCCGGAACGAGGTCTGGGAGGCCGTTCATTCTCTGGGCAAGGTTGACTCCGGAGACAATAACGTGAACCCCTATAAGGATAAGTTTAATGTTGTTATCTCCGACTGGCTGAACGACGGTTATTGGTTCTTGATAGACAGCAGAGTCTTACGGCGTAACCTGTACTTCCTAGAAAGGCATCCCTTGAAAGTAACGTCGCAGGTTGATTTCAATACCGACAACTGGCAGATTAAGGCTTACGCGCGTAACAGCCTGGGCTTTAAGTCTTGGGAGCCCGTTATCTGCAACATACCGGCCTAGATAGAGGGGGCACTAAACCCCCTCTTAATCTTATTTTAAGGAGGCGATATCTTTGGCGGCTACACATCATGAAGGGCCGTTGTTCATAGGCGGCAAACAAGTTACCGGCAATACTGCTATAGCGGAGCTGGAACAGACCATTTCCGCTACACCGACGCAAGAAGAGGTTCAGGCGATAAGCGATAAGGTGGATGCGATTATAGCTACGCTTGTTGCCGCAGGAATAATCAAGGAGGCTTAAGCGCCTCCTTTCCCTTTATAGCCTTAAGGAGAGTGAGAACCATGCTGGATAAGAACGAACTAACCCTAAACAACACGGAAAGGAAGCTGCTTTGGGGCATATACGAAACCTTACAGGAGATAAAGGACCTGCTTCCGGTGCCTGCAGCGTACGAGCAGACAGCGTTGAAAAAGGCCCCCTGGGGGGATTTAAGGCGTCATGAACTCATGGCGTTGGTAAAGGCTCTGCCGGCGGATAAAAAGCCGGAGGGATGGAGCAAGCTCAGCAATGCTGAACTAATCGACATTTTGACGGAGAAAGAAGGTGCTTAAATGAGAAACACCTACACGGCGGAGAAGGTGGAGGTAAGGGCAGAAGTAAAGGGAACTGCGGTAGACATACCTGTTGCAGGCAGGCCTTTTATGATTGCCAATACCGGCGCTCAGCCGCTGTATATCAATCCTGCGGAAACCGCAACGGCCGGCAACGGCTTTCTTATACCTGCCGGGACCGTGCTGCCTATCAAGATGGCGGTAAGAGGCAACTTGTCCGCGATATCTAATTCTACCGGAACCAGCGTCGCAGTGCTGTACTTCGACGTTTAAGAAGGGTGGTGTGCCCTTGTGGACTACAAGGAATTAAAGGAACATACCCTGCAGCTATTAAATAAATATTCTACTCGCGGTAAGGAGCTGGCGCCGACCAAAACCGCCGACATCAGGCTTAAGATCGAGAACTTTATTAATACCGAACTGATGGACTTAGCGACAACTACCGGCAAGCTACGTGCCAGCAAAACCTATGTGGTAAAGCCCATATACAACGAGCTGAGCCGCGATACCTCAAGCATTAAGACCCACTTGCCCGGGCAGGACTTCGCCATAGAATTGCCCGGAGCCAAGTCATATTTTTTCGAGGTCCAAGGCCCTGCCACGGTAACGATTGACGAATACGGCGGAGATTCCTGGGTGAACCTTGAGACTATTGCCATTGCGGAAACGGTACCGGAATTCGCGGAATACAAGGGGCTTATAACCGCTTCCGATGATGCCAACCGGATACGGCTTAATTTCTCCGGCGATTATGTCTACAACTACCGGTATTATGTGCTTTATCCGTATAATTTCCCGGCGGTAGAGGACGTACAGCAGCACAGGCCGCATTTTTTATATGACCTGCCTGCTGACTACTTGGACACAGAAAACGTGATGATACGACGCGACCAGAGGCAGTGGGTGCCTTACGTCGGCTATATACTGGATATCGCTAACCGCAAGATAGGGCTTAACCGTTATCAGGAAGGCGAAGTAATACTGAATTACTACCGCGAGCCTGTCTTGATCATCATTACTGGAAATGACGAGGTTGACGACTCCCAGATGATTGACGCTACGCCAGATGGGGCATATGCTCTCGCCCTGGGTGTTGCTTCGTTGGTGACGGCCAAAAACGACCCAGCGGCCAGCGCCTACTTCAACAACCTGTACGAAGTTAAAAAGGCCAATATGCTCAGCAGCGAAGGCATGTATACTCAGGCCATTATCTCAGTCAATGGGTGGTGATTATTATGGCATACAAACCCAAAATCATAAAACCCATATCTCCCCGTAAGATGCAGACTTATGGCTTTCCTAACGGCATGGCTGGGGGCATGAACTGTTCCGTACCGGCCGACAGGATAAGGCCCAATCAATCCCCCAATATGCTCAATATGTGTTACGACCAGGGCACGCCTACGCAGAGACGGGGATTCGGCATTCACAAGAAATTCCCGGGCGGCATAAGAGGGATGCATTGTTACGAGAAGCCGGACGGCAGCACCGTTATGCTGGTTGCCGCTGGTGGCGGGAAAATATTTGAGGAGGTTTTGACGGATGTCCAAAATGTCTGATTACCTGGAAAACAAGCTATTGGATCATGTCTTGAAAAACACAGCATACACCCCGCCGGAAAAGGTTTACCTGGCTTTGTTTACTTCCGACCCTACCGACGCCGGAACAGGTACGGAAGTAGCGGGTGGGGCCTATGCCCGGCAAGAGATAGCCTTTGGCGCAGCAAACACAGGAACTTCCAGCACTACGGCGGATATTGCCTTTCCGATTGCCACGGCCAACTGGGGGACGGTTACCCATGTGGGCATATATGATGCAACCACTGCCGGCAATTTACTGCTGCACGGAGCCTTGAACACCGCCCGCACAATTAACGTTGATAACCAACTGGTGTTCCTTACGGGAGAATTAACGGTGGTTTTTGATTAAACCTCCTTATGCATTGGGGGTTTTAAGGCATGTATTATTTTTCGTACTCCAGTATCAACTATGGAAGTTTCAACTACCGCCCCATATGGCTATACAAGGAAGCCAGCGCCAATATTGTAGCCGGAACAGCGCAGGTTAATGCCGCCGCACATGTGCGCTCAGTTATAACGGCAAGTTGTGCAATCGAATGCAGCGGTAATATCGCTAATCCCCATACGATTGTCAAGAACTATTGCCGCGCCGATTTGGCAGCCGGAGCAACGTTACATGCAAACAGTGTGTTGAAACTCTATTCAAGGGCCAATATACACGGCAATGCTGATATAACTACAGACGAGACGATCAGGGTGTTTGAGGAAGCTTTGCTGATATGCGAAGCAGAAATTAACGTTAAAAGCGCGTTCAGGTGGAATGAAAGCGTTCTGCTGACAGCAGGTGCAGATGTGGAAGCGAAGAGCATTGTGGCGATATATGCAAACGTAATCATAGAGGCCGGAGCGGATATTAAAGCGACGGCCAAAAAAGCAATTGCAACAGGCCTTACCGATGCTGACACCTATTTCTTTAATTTTGGCGGCAAGTGCTATTTCTACAACGGTACAGACTATTGCTATTACGACGGTATACAGGTGGGCAGGGTAACGGATATTGCCTACATCCCCACTATAACCATGGGACGAGCGCCGACAGGGGGCGGTACCCAAAACGAGGATTTAAATTACCTCAGCAACTCCTGGATAGATTCATTCTCCGGTACCGCCGATGCGACGGAATACCACCTTTCGTTCTCCGGATTGAGCGAAACCCCAGTTAAGGCTTGGGTTAACGGGGAGGCGGAAACTGCAGATTTTACCGTAAACCGCGAAACTGGGGTAATAACTTTTAACGCCGCTCCCGGGGAAGGTACGGACAATATCCGAATACAGGCCGAAAAAGACGGGTTAATGAATCCGGATTATATAAACAAATGCACTCAGATGGCTATATACGGCGGCAAGAACGATAACAGAGTATTCGCCTGCCGGGGCAACACCAGATACCACTGCGGACTGAATAACCCCGCTTACTGGCCTGAAAATAACTACGCAGTTATAACCTCTGACGCTGAGAACCTTGTGGGATTCGGGAAAATGTACGACTACCTGATAAATCTCAAGGAAAACAGCCTGACGTTTACAACACTTGATACTGATTCCGGGGGAGACGTTATCTTCCCTGTATACCCGCTCAACGACGAATACGGATGCCTTGCCCCCGATAGTATCCAGCCCGTAGCCAACGGGCTTATTTTTTTGGCGCAGACGGCAACGGGGGCGCCGGCCGGCGTGGTTTATCTGTCGCCTACGACAATCCGCAACCAGCTTAATGCGCGGGTAATAAGCGAGGACATCAATAAGTCGGTACATGCCGGTATTACCGGAGTTATTGAATACTCCAGGAGCGAACTGGAGGCGGCAAAGTCCTATGTTCACGACAAGAAGTATTGGCTAAAAGTAGGCGATAGGGTTTGGATACTGGACTTGAGGGCAACCAACTTCGCTTCGGGCGAATATTGCTGGTACCCATACGACGGGCCGGTGACAGAGGCCAACTGTTTCCTGGAACATGAGGATAACTTTTATGCGGGAGACGGTGAAAACGGGGCCATCTACTGCGAAAGAGAAGGAAGGGAAGGGTTAAACGACGGCTCCACACCCATTAACTCCTACTGGACTTCCCCCATACTGTATTGCGGCTCAAGAAGCTACGTAAAGGACTTCGAGGAACTGCATATAATTTTCGGGCCGCAGGTGTTAGCCGATCACACCCTGATCTTCATTACGGATGAGGACAGGGAGATAATTGATATCAACATTGAGAGTGCAAGGATATTCAGTTATGCGCAGTTGAATTACGGCTCTTTCCATTACGGCTCTAATCCTTATCCATCCAAGCAGACTGAGCTTGTGGGTTATTCGGCGGAGTACCTGCAGTGGATTGTTGGCAATGAAAAAAACAACCAGGGCTTGACTATACTGGCGCAAGAACTGGATTACCTTTGGGGAGAACGAAGCTAAGAGAAAAGGAAGTGATTAACCATGGCTTTACAGAAGATGGGCAATTTCACCTTTAACCATGTGAACCAGACGGATGAATTAGGTCTAACTGCGGACGAGGCAAAAGAAAAGTTTGACAGCCGCGGAGAAGAATTAAAGACTGCGCTGAATAACGCGGTGGACGCGCTTAATGCTACTGCTGACGGCAACAGCGGAGCCGATAACGTTGGCGCAACTCCTGTGGAGGGTTGGCCGGGTTCATCTGTGCAAGCTATCATGGAGAGCGCTAAGTCGGATATCGCAGGGCATAAGGCCGTGGCTGCCGTACAGGCGCATTTAGCCAAAAACATAGCAATAGAAGATACCGGAGGATTATTTACCGCGACGCACGTTGAAGGAGCGTTAGGCGAGCTTTTTACGTCTGTCAGTAATGGAAAGTCTCTTGTCGCTGCCTCCATTACTGACAAAGGGGTTCCTACTTCCGGCAGCGATAGCTTTTCTCAGATGGCAGACAATATAGACTCAATCGTTTTAGGCAGCGGCAATGCGGTAGAAGCCGATGTCCTGAGCGGAAAAACATTCAGCAACGATTCGGGTACTGGCAAAGTTGGCACCATGCCCAATCGTGGTGCTGTGAGCCAAAGCCTAGCTGTAAACGGTAGCTACACCATCCCGCAAGGCTACCACAACGGTGCAGGGCAAGTAACCCAGTCCATTGCGACGAAAGGGGCGGCTACGATTACGCCCAGCACCGTTAACCAGGTTATAGCAGCCGGGCAGTATCTGACCGGAGCGCAGACTATTGCTGGAAGTGCGAACTTATTAGCTGCCAATATAAAAGAGGGCGTTAATATATTTGGGGTTGTGGGGACATTAGCGATCGGTAAAAGGTGGGCTAGTGGCACAGCAGTCAGAAGTGGTTCACTATATACTTTTCAGGTATCAGGATTGGCATTCACTCCAAGAATAGTTATTACAAAGCTTAGTAATGCATCTGACGATCAAACGGGGATATCAATATATGTTGATTCTGCGATTTTCGGAACCTCATATGGAATAAATGTCTGGACTTACAATGGCACAAACGCAGAAACTGCGGATGCGCAAATTTCAGCCGGTGGCTTTACCATTAAAGCTGGTACAAAAAGTGTCTCGAGTCTAACATGTAATTGGGTGGCATTTGAATAAGGGGAGGAATTTCAATGGCTCAAATAGGTCGGAAAATATATTATGAACTGCAGACCGGCGACGTTGTTTTAATCACGCCGGAGAAATTCAGTGGTATTGCGACAACCAAGGAACAGGACTTTGCCATGTATGAGGCTTTATCAATTAGGAATCCCGAAACAGTGGGCGTCGTTGAGCTTGAATACGGCCAGTACAGCAGCGATTTCCAGACATGCAATTCGGTACGGGTAGATTTGGCAAGCGGGGATTTGCTCTTTAATTATCCGGTGTTCGAGCAGCCGCTATCCGTTACCGTGAACGCCTTGCGCACCGAAAACGCAGCGTTGAGGGCGCAAAATGAGACTTTAAATCAGCAAGTGGCCGACTTGGAAATGGCTATGGCTGCCTTGATGGGAGGTGTTGTGTGATGCCCGCATGGAAGAAAAACATATTTGTCCGGGTCGTATCCCGCCGCATGGCCGAGGAAAGCCGGACAGCGGAGGATATCCTGGCAGAGTATCCGGCGCTGACGGTGGAGGAAAAAGCCGAAATAATGGCAGCAATTGCAGCTCAATAAAATACAAGCGGTAAAATTCGATAGAGCACAACGCAGCGCCTTGAAAGGCGTTTTTTATGTGCATTTTTCACGAGAGGAGTTGATTAACATTGGCAACTACTTCTACCAGTACCCCAGATTATAACCCGGACTACAAAAAGCAATACGAAGCGGCCCGGCAGCTTGTGGAGGGCAACTATCAGAAGGCAGAAAACCAGCTGCAGGAACAACAGTCAGCCCTGCAGCCTGCCTACACGCAGCAAAAAGATGCAATCAGCCAGCAGGCGGCGCAAACAGGCCGGCAGATGGAGAATTATTACGCTAATAAGGGCCTTGGGCGCTCGGGCAGTATGGTAGGTGCACAGGCCAATATAGCTAATACTGCGCAACAGGGAATAAATATGGTTAACAACCAGCAGCAGCAGGCGGCCACGCAATTAGCCAATAGGCTAGCTGAACTGAGGCAGGGCAAGGCTACGGACTTAGCAGCCCTGGAAGGCAGAGAAGGACAGGATTTAAGGAACTTTGATCTACAACTCGCTAATTTATTTGGCTCTTATAACGGGCAGCAGACATTAGCCGGGCAAAGCCAAGCCCTACAGAATGCCCTTGCAGAAGCTGGGGTAACGGGTATGTATAACGGGCAGCAAACCTTGCCGGCGCAACAGCAGGCATGGCAACAGCAGTATTACCAGAATCAGGCGAATCAAGAATATATGAACATGCTGCTCAACCTTATCAATTCGCAGGCACAGGCAACAGGTTCATGGACTATGCCTTCTGGATTCACCTATGGCGACGCCCTTAAGGCATTACTGGCGAAGTACCCGACAGGAGTATATTAATGGGCCTCGCAGGAAAGGAGGTAAGAAAAAACTATGGCAAGCAATTCTTCTAAAAATTCAGATTATGGGGTTACATGGGGGCCTGGGGTCAGTTCTCCCAGTAATAGCGGGAGCGGTGGTGGCGGCAGCAGCAATAAAAGCGGCTCTGCATCTTCCGGCAGCGGCAGTGGCAGTGGCGGTTCTTCCGGTTCCGGTTATGCCTATGTTGACAAATACGGTTATTCCCATGTGGTTAAAGACTACGACACGGCAAAGAATTATGCGTCGGATGGCAATGTTTATAATTACAGCGGCTCACACAAGGGCGGCTATGCTTACGATGCCGACAATTACCGCGTGCCTTTGGATTTGCCTGGATCCAAGCCTTACGGCAATGATCTGAAAAACGAAATCGGATATAACTACGTCCCGAAAGCCGGCAGCCTAGGTTCTATGTTCACGGGCAAATTAGGAGGAATAGCGTCGGCGCCTTCGCTTACCCCTTTACTTGGGACGAACAACGCTCAAGCTAATAACGCAACTACCAATAATTCATTGGCTCCCCTAGCCACATTGGCTCCAATAGGTGGGAACGCCGCAACGGGAAACGCTGCCAACAAGGAGCCTTGGGAAATATCACTGGAGAATTTTAAAACCGATAGCGCTTCAGGCTATAAGGAAATTGAGCGGGCTCAGCAGGTATACAACCAGAAGATGGCGTCAGGCGACTATACAGGGGCGCAGGCAGCACACCATTGGGCAAATCAGATACGGGATGCCATGGGCGTCGGAGCTCTTTATGACAGAACCACAGGAGCATTGTTGAATAGCAATACGCCCAACCTATATACCGATGTATTGAGCGGACAGAATGTTATTAACGATCGTAACCAAAATATTTACGACACGACTATGGAGTGGCTTAACACTTGGAAAGAGGAACAGGAAAAGCTTGCAGATGCATTGCCGACATATAATCCTCCGGAAAGGGAAGAGTTCAGGTTTACCACTCCCCCTGTCAATATAAGCAGCAGCGGGGACGATATTCACATTCCCACCCTTGCGGCCAGACAGCAGTGGGAGAACGAGCAAAATGCGATACAAGACAGATATGCGCAGCAGTACGGAGTTAATTACAACCGGGCGCAGGACGTTTACAATACTCAGCTTGATTGGCTGAAGGCAGGTATGGCAGAAACCCAACGGCAGGAGGACGCTACGCGAGAAGCCGCCAGATACCAGGAAGAGCAGGCGATAGCGCAAGAAGAACAAAGATGGAATCGAGCTTGGGCCATGCTTGAAGCAGGCGTGCCGACCGCAGAGGTTTATGCAACCTTGGGCGTAGAACCTGGAACTAAGACTTTTGAGCAAATTATGTCTGAGAAAGCGGCGGAATTGAACGCTCGTAAAGTTGCTTTGAGCGGAAGCAGTGGCGGCGGAGGCGGTGGCAGTTCCCAAGACCCCCCTTATTACCTGGATACCCAAGGGGAACGGGCCAATGTTATGACGGGCGGCTTGTTGGAACGGGCTGATGCTCAATATGAGCTTAATCGGCAACGAGGAGGCAATGCCGAACAATATCCACTTTATTATACCCTGAACACTCTTTTCAATAATTCTGATTGGCGAAAAGCCATTACTTCCAGTGGAGCCGATGTTAAGACAGTTGCTGATTATCTCATTACTAAATATGCCCGGATGTCGCCTGAGGAATATTTCCAAACCGGCAAGGCTGCCGGTACGTCTGTGGCAGCTGCATATAAACAGCTACTCAATCAGTCCGAAAGAGATAATTACTAATAAGAATAGGAGGGTAGCGGCAATGGCCAAGCAGTTTAAAGACCCTTTTGCAAGTATTAGGGCTACCCAAGAAAAGGAACTTAAAAAAATACAGGAGAAGAAGCAGGCCAAACCATCCAAGACTGCTTCTTTAGATTTTACGGATAATATTTATCAACAAAAAAGGGTAAGTACCCTTGTACCTTTAAAACAGTCTGCGGTCGCAGCCAGAAAAGCGGAGTTAGCCAAAACAAATCCGGCGGCTTTGTACTCGCCTGAAATGGCAAAGTATGCAAATACGTCCCAATCCGCTTCCCCTCTCAAAAGACTACCTGCTGCCGGCGGGATAGGTTTGTTCGAGGGAACCATGGATTTAGCGGACAAAATGAACACCCTGAATTATTTGCCGCAAGCTCCGCTGTCTACCGAACAGACTGAAAGCATAAAGAAAAAGGGGTTCTTACGGGATACCCCAACAGAGGAAATAGTCAAGAAATCATTCAAGGCTAGTAAGCCTGCCGGTGCCTATTCAAAGCAGGTTGATACTCTGCCATACGATGATGCCGCACTGGAAGGATTAAAGAAAGGTGCTGGATTGCAGGGTACCCTTGCCGAAAATATCCTGTATGGCATCGGCAAAGAAACGCCGGCTATTATCGCGTCTTACGGCACTGTCGGCGCGGCCACTAAAATACCTGCTATCGGAAAAGCCTTGATGGGCGCCGGCAAATGGACTGAAACGGGCAGACGCGGGGTAGCGGCCGGGGCATTATATACCCCGATCGCTAACGAAAACCCAGAGGCTAAGGATTATTTGGAGAATATGGCATTGTTCGGCCTTGGTGATGTAGCTTTCATGGGAGCGGCTCACGGTTTGGGCAAAGGAGTGGATCTGTTAAAAGGTATACCCAAGCGCAAAGCCAATGCCTTGATGCCGGAAGAAAGCCCTGAAACGGTATTGGATGATTTGCTGGGGAGCGAACCGTCAAATACTGCAAAACCGGAAGCAATAGACGGCGAATACTCAATGACGTTCAACAGAAAGCCTTTAGCCTTGCAAGGGGGAGTAACGCCAGAGCCGCAAAGCAATATTCCTAACTGGGAGTATTGGAAACCACCAAGGATGCAGGCTAACGAGCAATTGGCCTTACCCTCTGGTGGAGAACAGTTATCGCTTCCTGCGGGGGTGAATTGGGAGCGCGGTACCGGTTTCCCGAAAGAAGGACACTGGTTTGTTGACCAGTACGGCGTAACTCGTAGTGAGCCTGGAACTCCATTGGCCTTAGCTGAGGGCAGAACCGGACAGGGAAGCAGATTCATAAGGCAGGACGAAAGCGTTATTCCCCGCTCCGACATTGGCGATCCGGAGTATCTGGCTGGACTTGAAAAGCAATACGGCGACATGATAAATGCCGAAGTAGCCAATATGAAGAGCGAACTGGGCGGAGTGGAAAACGTACCCGGCAGAAACATTAGGGTATCCGCTAACCCTGCATGGTACCGGGAATTTTGGCAGAAGCATTTACGCGCTCCCCGGGAAGGCGAATACCGGGACTTAGCCATCAATAATCTTATGGAAGGCAATGTCGAGACAGGGGAGCCGGCTTCCGAAGAGTTTTTGTCCGTCCTTTCTGAACTGTCCCGAGGGCAAAGATTGCCGGAGGAGTGGCATGGGTTACAGAAGGGTATTAGGGACACAGCAGCCATAAACGAACCTGAATTAGAACCCCTTGTCGCCGATATGCGAGCAGAACGGGCAAAAGTAGAACCTTTTGGCCTTACCCGTGACATGGGCAGGCTAAACGAGGCTGAAAATGTTTACCGGGGCAGGATGGAGGATAAGGCTGACTTTGGGCGGTATGAGAAGGTGAGGTTTAAGCGGGACGATGTTGAAACCGGAGTCGGCAAGGAAAGCCCGAATTACACCAAAGCTATTCGCGAGTTTGGGACAACCAACGATTTTAATGAGGCTGGCTATTTAACTCCTAATGGCAAACTGCTTGATTTTAGCGGTAAGCGCCAAGGCGGCCCCCGTGGTACTCGCTCAATGGACCATAGGGAAATTTACAGCATATATGATGAAAACTTCGATAGCTATAGCGATGCCATGATTGAGTTTATGAACGAGGGCAATATCAGGATGCAAAGTTATGGGTTTGAAATATCAAGCCCGCCAACAAGAGAACAAGAACGAGCATTAACCAGCTTCATAAATAAAAACAAGGGTGAAGTTGTGGTTGATTTAAACAAGGTTGGTAATGCTGCCGGGACGCCTATTGGCGTTGAATATCCTGAGGGAACCAAGGCCAGCAAAATCATATCCGATATTCGCAGATTTTATGAAAATGGCGAAGAACCGCAAGTATCTGAAGTAACTAAATTCAGATTTAAGCGTGGTGAGGACTTCGCCCCCGCCTTCTATTCTCAACTGCAACGCGTCATTGAACAGAAGATGCCGAACCGTGCTACTCCGGAACAGATTAAGGGTATTGTCGGCAAGGGCGCAGTCAAGGAAGAAGAATTGAAATGGTCCGGCTTGGATGATTTTCTGGAAGAGAGACAGGGGCGGAAGGTGACTAAGCAAGAAGTTCTTAACTTCATACAGGCCAATGATGTGCAGGTTCAAGAAATATCGCCGAATAAAGCGAAATATGACCAGTATCAACTGCCTGGTGGCGAAAACTACCGGGAGTTGCTGTTTATAATGCCGGAAAGTATCAACCCGCGAATTAAACAATTGCAACAGGAAATGAGCGCCATCACCGACGGTCCTATGCAAGAAGGCAGGGACTTAACACCAGAAGAAAACCAAGCTTTGCAAAAACTAAGGGCAGAATACCGCAGTATTTCCGAACAACAACCAAAAAGAGAGAAGTACCAGTCCGGGCACTGGTCGGAACCAAACGTCCTGTCCCACGTCCGCTTCAATGACCGCACCGGCCCTAACGGTGAGAAGGTACTGCATATTGAGGAGATTCAGAGCGATTGGCACCAGGAAGGAAGAAAGAAGGGGTATAAGAGAAGCGTCCCTGCTGAATTGCAAAAACGGTATGATGCGGCCAGGATTAAAAAAAATGAGGAACAAACCAAATATTATAATTTGAATTTGAGAGAAGATTGGGCTTCTAATGGGCTTATTAAAGAGCAACGGCAAATCATGGTTGAAGCGGAAAAGGCCTTTGAAAAAATTCGGGATGAAGAAATGTCTGCATATACATCTGGCGTTCCCGACGCCCCCTTCAAAACTACCTGGCCCGAATTTGTCATGAAGCGTATGATTCGCTATGCCGCTGAGAATGGTTATGACCGTATAAGCTGGACCACCGGGGCGCAGCAGGCGGAAAGGTATGATCTGAGTAAGCAAATAGATGAGTTGGCGTATTGGAAAGACGCAGACGGAGATATAGGAATATCTGCTACAGCTACTAATGGCGGCGAAGTGTTGAGCCAGCAGTATTTTAAGCCGGATGAATTAGAAGGTGCTGTCGGCAAAGATATTGCAAAACGCATTTTGAATAACGAGGGCGAAAGCACGTCTACTACCGGATACCAGGAAGGCGAAGGTGTTAAGTTCTTGACTGGTGACGGCCTCAAAATTGGCGGCGAGGGTATGTCCGGCTTTTATGATCGCATGATTCCCGCCTGGCTGAACAAGTACGCCAAGAAGTGGGGCGCGAAGGTTGAAGAAACCGAGATAGATGCTCTATCCGCGCCTCCAGATGAAATTCCGCGAGAAACATGGGAGGATTACATTAATGAGGATTATCAAGGCCTTTTTGATGCTCAAATTTATGACTCTGAACTTCCGAGTGATTTTAAGTGGCTAAAAGATAATTATTTAGACAGCGAAGGCAATCTTGATTTGTTTGAGGATGGGGTAAATGTAGGCGGTGAATTCTGGCGCAGAGCCCAAGATATGTTTGAGCCTAACTTTGAAGCGGTTTTAACTGGGGAGAGAACCAAGGCTTTCGTCCATTCTATCCCCATAACCGACTCTATGCGGGCATCGGTGCTGTACGAGGGGCAGCCGAAGTTCAAACGTGAACTTAACCTCACCCCCGAGCAGCAGCAAGACCTTACGGTATTGAAAGAAATAGCTGCGCAGCGCAAACTTGGCCCATTCACCATCAACAAGGTAGAACTGGCCCCAGAGGCTATGGAAAAGCCGGACTTTAAAGCAGCTGGCGATATAGCCGAAAAGCTGGGCTTAAGACTTGTTACCTATAAGGGCAAAGGGGCTCGAGGCGCGCAGTCTGGCAGAACGCTGTATATCAACGAAGGTATTAAGGACCCTGTTGATTACGTGTTCTGGCATGAAGTGGGGCACTCTATGGAGAGCACCCACGGCGAGTATTACAACCAGCTCATGAGCGTTGCCCGCGAGCACATTGGCGACGTCGAGGGACTGGAAAAGCATTACGGGAAGTTTGGCTATACTACAGAAGATATGCCGCATGAGCTTGCCGCAGATGTATTCGCAGAGGCTTTAAGCACTCCCGGATTCTTTGGCAGGGTAGCGGAAAAGGCCCCTGAGCTGATTAAGCCTTTGCTTGAAGCCATAGACAACCTCATAACTCGGGTAAAAGGTATGGTGAGCAAGAACGATACGATAATGCCATATCTAAAGAATCTGGAGACCTTGCGCGAGAGAGTGCGGGATGAAGTGGCAATGCCGTACTTTAGGGACGCTATGCGGGAAAAGCAGTTTGTCGATACTTTCGGTAAGCAGTGGCAGGAACCGGCGGCGAAGGCAAAGTCTGAAACCAATCCCGACATTCGCTATAAGTTAGGCTCCGGCGGCAATTCCCCTATAGACGATTTCAAGGCCATGGTACAGTACGGGGTCAAACAGCTTCACAAAGGCAATTTTGAACACTTCGGGAAGCTGATGCAGAAGCAGTTCCCCGATGTTTTTGAAGGGTACAGCCCGGAAGCGGCTCGCAAGGTATTGAGCAATGTATGGGCTCGTTCCAAGGAACTGAGAGACAACGGGGAAACGTCCGTAACCTTCCAGGGGCAGAAGATACCGATAAGGCAAGAGGAAATATCGTCTGCTGGTAAAGGCTTCAAAGCTGCTGAGCAGCGCGTAGCCCCTGAACCGGAAATTGATACCGGCAGGCATATTGTAAGCAAAACTCAGCGCGATCCCATTATCACCAAAGAATCTGCCAAGATGGTTTATACCAAGGCGGTTGATGATTTGTATCGCCTGGATGAATTGGATAAGTTTGTGGCTAAAACCACCGGTAAGCATCTGCCGGCAGAGGATAAGGCTTATCTGCTAGCAATCAATAGCCGGGAATCCACCGGCGCGGCCAGGGCAATCTTAGAGGAAAACTTGGTGGACTCAAAGGGCAACATCGTGGGCCCGTCTTTCAAGGAAGTGCTGAGCAATATTCCCCGGGGGAAAGAGCAGGATTTCAGGGATTACTTGGTGCTGAGAAACTCTATATCATGGATGGAGCAAGGCAAGCAGGTTTACCCCCGGAAATGGGCTATGACCCCGGAGAAAGCAGAACAGCGGTTGGCGGCCTACGATAAGCAAACGCCTGAATTAAAGCAGGCAGCGGACGAATATGTGAAGTGGCACAGGGATATGGCCGAGTCCTGGCTGGTTGATACCGGCATTATTACTCCGGATGCATGGCAGGCTTTCTTAAAGGCTCATCCGTACTATACGCCTTTCCAACGGCAGATGAAGCCCATAGAGACTACGCCGGGACAGGGTAAAGCAAGGCGGGGATTCGCCAATCAAACTAACCCTACTAAAAAAGCAGAAGGCTCAGAGCGACCTATCATTGACCCGATAGAAAGCACGATAGAGCAGGTAGACCGCTATATTAAAACAGCTAAACGCAATGAGGTAATGCAGGCGGTTGTTCGTAACCTAGAAAAAGCACCCGAAGAATTAGAGGCATTTGCAGAAGTAATCCCCGAAAAGGGCCTAGATGCTCTGGATAACGTGGATGCTATTCTTGGCAAAGATGGCATTGATGGGGTTATTAATTACCTAGAAGAACCATTCGAGCAGATGATAGCTAGGAAAGGAAAAGCAGAACAGTCATTAGATAAACCCAATATTGTTAGGGCCTTTGTTAATGGCGAACGGGTACATGTTAAGGTAAACGACCCAGTATTACTTAATGCCTTAACCGCCTTATCTGATACGGGCAGAAATGCCTTTGTGGAGACATTTAGAACTGCTACTAGACTAATGAAGATATTAACCACTGGCGGTAACCCTATATTCGCGGCAAGAAATATAGCGCGTGACGTACCAATGGCCTATGTGGCAAGTGAAACTCTCAGCAAGACTCCGATAGTCAGAGAAGCCCAATTTGCTTGGGGGATGGTTGATGCTCTAGCCCGAATACTTACCAATGAAAAATGGCACCCGGATAAGTTTTATCGCGAATACAAAGCCATGGGCGGCGGTTCACATACTGCTTCGGTAGCCGCAGATCGTAACATACTAGCTGAAAGTAAATCTAAGGTTATGCCGGGCTATTGGAGACCAGAAAATAACAACCTGCAATCCTATGTTAAAAAAGGTGGCAAGGCTGGTTTTCAAGGCATAGAACGCTTTACCAGTACCGTTGAAGCATTGCCCCGCTTACCTGAGTATATTCGTACCGTTAAAAAGAGTGGGAATGATTATGCCAGCAAGCTAGAAGGGTTACATGCTTCACAGGACGTTACAGTAAACTTTAGCAGGCATGGTGACATAAGCAAAGATGCTGATGCTTTTATCCCTTACTTTAATGCAGCAGTACAAGGCATTGAAAAGATAGCCCGTATGTTTGGTAAAGACCCACTGGGTGCTACTTATCGAGGTATTGCAGCGGTAACCGTACCAACTATATGGCTTTACCTGCTAAATAAAGATAATCCCAATTACCATAAGCTCAGCAGCTTCGTAAGGGATAATTACTATTGTATCCCCTGCCAGGATGGTAAGAAGTTTATTAAGGTTGCTAAACCGCGTGAAATAGGAGTGGTTTTCAGCGATCTGCCGGAACGTACTTTAAGGCAATGGGAAGCGGACGATCCGGAAGGATTTTATCAGTTCAGCGAGGCGTGGGTAAACAACTTCGTGCCGCCCGTACGGCCCATAGTAATGCCGGCAGCCGATGTTATGCGAAACAAGGATTTTGCCGGGCGTCCTATAGTTCCCGGCTATATGGAGGATTTATCGCCGGAACTGCAGTATGATGAAAAAACCAGCGCGGCAGCAAAGACTATAGGCGACGCCTTGAAGCTTAGCCCCAAAAAACTTGACTACTTGTTCCGAAGTTATTCTGGCGTAATTGGCGAGTTGGGCATCCCGGCCATGGCTCAAGGGCGCGGGCAGAATATCGGCCAGCGGGTAGGGGAAGTGCTAACGCGCACCTTTACCGCGGATCCCTTGTACTCCAACGATGTAATGAATAAGTTCTATGAGCAGAAAGAAAAACTGGATACTGCGGCTTCGGACTACGGCGCTACCGGCAATAAGGGTAAGCAATATGACCCCAGTGAGCAACGTTATTATAATCGGCAAGCACGAAGGATAAGTAATATCCGCAAGGAAATCCGTAATGTTAATGCTGATTCGTCCCTGTCGTACGCGGAGAAGGAAAAGCGCACTCGAAGAATGCAGGCTAATATGCTGGAAATTGCTCAGAAGGCAGTAGGCGAAAGGTTTTCCCCGAGGGCAAATATGGCGCGCTAAAACAGCTTATCGTATTTGTTTAGTATTGCGAAAATCAGGCAGAAGAGAAAGAAGAGGCCGCCTACAACAAGCATGGTAACGCGGTAAAATAAGGTGTGTTCGAAGATGTTAAGCAGAACTATCAAGGTTATAAAAATAGCTATTATAATACTTTCTGTTTTCTTCATGTTTCCACCTCAATATTATTATACTGCTTACCAAGGGAAATGAAACGGACAAACAATGTCACCATGAGCAGGGGATAAGCCCCTGCTCTTTTTATTGCCTAAAGGACGGGACTACCTGCATTAATATTAAGACGCTGGTTTATCAGCGAGGGTTAGACTACATCAGGAGGATGCTGGATAAAAGCAGTTCAAAAATAGTTCCTATTGGCGGGTAATTAGACCAGCCTTTTATTTTTAGGATTAATGTTGAGGGGAGCGTGGCGTTATTGGTATCTTTTGAGGAAAACACCGAAAAGAGGTTGAACGATCATGGGGAAAGGATAAGGGCGCTGGAGATTAAGGATGCCACACAAAATGAACAGCTTGCCACACTGTTTAAAAAACTGGATGACTTGTCCAGCGACATACGCGATCTTATGGCCCTAATGAAGTCGGTAGCCTGGAAACTTGTAGGCGGGGTAACTAGCCTACTGGCCGTGTTTTTAGGATTCTTTATCTGGTATGTACAGAAATTGGGTGGTTAAAATGAAGAACAAATTTTCCAAGTTTATTGTAGCGGCGGTAGTCCTCTTAAATACGGGATTTACCGCCGCTGTTTTGTATGTGTTTCTCCGGGTGGGCAGCGAGCCTACAGCTTTGATTGCGGCTTGGTTCGCATTTACCACTGGCGAGCTCTGGATGCTGGCCGAGATCCGGAAAGCCAAACTGAAAGGAGGCGAGAATAATGCAGATACACGAAGCGAACCTCCAATTTAACGGAGGATTCAGAACTCGACCATATACCAAGAGGATAGTGGTCCACCATTCAGCAAGCGACATAGATACGACTATCCAGGATATCCACAGATGGCACTTAAACCGGAATTATGCTGGGGTTGGCTATCACTATGCCGTTTATCCTGATGGTTCAATCTGGCGCGGCCGGCCGGAATGGGCAAGAGGAGCCCATGCTTATCAAGACCCGCAGCATGATGCAAATGTGGATGGCATAGGAATATGCCTTATTGGAAACTTCCAGACCGAAAAGCCCACCGAGGAGCAGATGGAGAGCTTGGTGTGGCTGATACAGGATATTCATATACGATTCCCGGGA
>ENA-UOOM01001141-UOOM01001141.1-fermentation-metagenome-genome-assembly--contig:-NODE-1141-length-26680-cov-23.251568_pt1 | contig 26680 bp, 22 predicted proteins | sample MGYA00245781_ERZ724031 | MGnify/ENA primary metagenome ERZ724031 (study PRJEB28704, sample SAMN03018317) | fermentation metagenome | biome: anthropogenic terrestrial biome; feature: soil... | reverse complement strand
GGTAAACTCCGTCAATACTTAGTTTAACCGTCTCTCATACTTAAGTATGAGAGACTTTTTTATGCAAAATCCTCCTTTGGAGGGATGTTTACAGACTTATCTTTTCCTAATATATAGTGGAGAAATTATAAAGGATTCATGAAACGACAACTATTAATCTGCCTGCTGGCTCTGGGCATGATACCGGCCCTGCTGCTTATTCCAAGACCCTTCCTCCGGCTGGGCTTTAAAGGATGTGCAGTGGGCAGTGGCAGAGGGCTCCTTGTAGGGCAAAGACAGCGGCTTCCTGGAGGCGTCAGCTTCTGCTAGTCGTTCCGAATGTGCGGCAATTTTAAAAAGATTTATTGAAAGGCGTTAGCTTTCCTGTATGAAAAATTTTCAGGGGGTGAGGCGGCGGTGAAGGGGATTATACAGGGACGAGATAGAGCGGCCGTATTTTTGACATTAAGTATTCTTTTAACCGCCGCTCTCCTGGGAAAGGGGCTGATGGACGAGGCGGCCCTATCCGGCTTGATCAGCGCCGCGGCTTGCCTATGGCTGTACCGGCAAAATAAACGCCTTAATGATGCCCGGCTTATCTGCGATAATATTATTCTTTTGGCGCCGTCTATTGTTATGACTGAAGATGATTCGTCTCCGGTCCAGGTAACGGAAGAAATTGTGCTGTCTACCTTCGGCTTATTGCTGGGCAGTCGCATATATAAATGGGGCTGTGACGGCTTGCAGGGCATACGGCTGACGGCGGTTAAAATTGACCGGAGCAGATTTTATGTGACCTTTGGCGATAAGGGAAAAACCAGGCAAATAGAGTTTTTACACGGTATGACCAAGCGGCAGGACGTGTTGGGGGTACAAGAAAAGCTGTGGCAAGAAACCGGCATAAGGGCTAATCTTAGCGGCTGGTAACAAAAAAGGGAGTGATAGTATTATGGGTAAATTCTGCACAAGCTGCGGCGCAGCCCTGAATGAGGGCGCGAAATTCTGTGCAAAGTGCGGAGCCAATGTTTTTCCAAGCAATGAATCTGCACAAATAAGTACGGAGACACCACCGGAGGCCGCAAAATCCGGGCAAGAAATTCCGAAAACAATGAACAGTACAAAGAAGCAGCAGCCGATAGACCGGGCTTCGGATAATGCTCCACAGCACAGTCCGATGGGTGCGGGAAAATTCATCATCGCATATATGCGCCAGTCGTTGACGGTGCTGAAAAATCCCCAACAGATGCTCCCCACCGCCCTGTTGGGGCTTGTCTGGCTGGTGCTTGCGCTGCTGGGTTCTTTCGGAATCAATCCGCTTCCGGTACGCATTTTAAGCTTCCTTACCTTTGCCCAGGGCGGGATGTTCGGCGGCGTTCTCGGCGCAGCGGGTGGGATTCTCGGCAAGGTGGTGGTAGCTGCCTTTCTGAACGCCGCTATTGTGCCGCTGTTGCAGAAAAAAGCGCCGTTTTCGGGGATAGGCGGCGGTATCAAGGACTTTTTCGGTGGGCTTGCCGTTAAGAGCATAACCGCCGTTGCCCCGTTGCTGGGCGGAGTAGGCGTTTCTTTGCTGCTTTACGCTTTTATGAACAGCACTCAGTCCCTGCAAAATAGTATGGTAGGCATTATCGCCGTGGTCATGCTGGTGCAAAGCATGGGCAGACAGGGCGGGTTTTTATGGGGGCTTGCCTTTTCGGCGGCAAACAGTCTTTCCAGGGGCAGAACGCCGTCCTACATAGGGGTCACGCGCTGCGTCAGCGGCATGACGCTGGGGTTTGCGCTTGGCGTGGCGCTGTCGGCTATGGGGCTGCGCTGGTGTGCGTGGCTGGGATTTCTGCTGCTGATTGTTGCTTTGATATTCTTCATTGTTTCAAAAGGCAAAAAGGAGGTGGCTACGGCATGAAAAGGATGAGCAAGAAGAAACTATTTGCAATTCTAATGATGATTTTATGTTATGCGTTGCTTTTGCCCATAACAGCCATGGCAGAAGAAATAATCGAAGAACCTATTGCATTGCCGGAAACTATGACAATTACAAAGCACATCTTCACTGAATCAAATGAGTTGAATCCGGAAACAATCGCTGTTCATTCACAGGAAGATGGAAGCTTCTCTTTTGAGATTCCTGCAAAAACTGTATCTAATATGCGTGGTTCGGGTGATGATCATTACATAACATCATTCCGTGTTGAGGGAAACGCTATGTATATGATGGATAAAGAAAGAGAGAAAAAATTTGGTGCTCTGAACAGCAGATGGATTAAGGGCGAATTTACGGTGCCGGATGAGATTGTCTATACCGTGCTGACACCTTCGGTCTCGGAAAACTATTCCAACATCAGTAAATTTAGAATGGTTCCTTATGAAGGCTCTCTTGAGACAACAAGCTATGACGGTAAGGGATCAGAGCATCATATTCTATTCAAACTGCAATTTCATTGTACCAGAACCGATACAGTTTACGATGTGGAAGGGGGGAGCACAACAACTGAAAATTCATACGATGACGAATGGACTTTTAATATGGAGACAGTTGGGTTTTCCGACCCATATCCAATAGAAGATACCGACTCTACACAAAACGCAGTAGCCAAGGGAAAGTGGGAATATTACAAACCGGAGGATAGAGACTGGGGCTTTCGATATAAATTTGGCGGCAATCGCGCAAAAGACGCCGACCATGCCGGCCCTCTATCCACCATATCCATCAGCATCCTGGCGATTCTGCTGTCCATCCTGTTTGGGAATACGGGCGGCTTCATCCCGACTGTGCCTGTGGGGACAGGCGGCGCACCCGCTCCCGCGCCTGCGGACAGCGGTCTGAGCCGATGGCTGCGCTTTGACGGCGACGGAGATATTGAGGCGACCGACCCTGTAAACGGGCAAAGGCGCACCTTTGTAAAAAACGGCGACGGCACCTATACCGACCCTGTCAGCGGCGCGACCTATACCCCCGAGGAGCTTTCCGAACAGATGGAGCACCGTGCGGATAATGCCGGCGCCATCCGTCAGGACGAAGCGCAGTTTGAGCGAAATGTCAGCGAGGATCGCCGGCGCAATCAGGAGCGCAGCGACGAGAGCCGTCAGCTTGAGAAGGACTTGCAGCGCGAGCGGCAGGAGCGGACCCGTAAGGAGAAGATAGAGCGCATCGCCACCGATCTCGGCATGAGCGGCGCCAGCGAAAAGCAGGTCAGGGATGAGCTTGAGCGCCGCATGGAAAGAGATGAGGATTACCGCCAAAAGATGAACGATTACGCCCAGCGCAGAGATACGGCCGTCGATGTTTTGGAAGCGACGGTGGAGATGGCCGATTACACCATGGCTGCCGGTGAGGCGCTTGTTCCCGGCGGAAAGGAAGTGTCAGCAATCTACAAGGGAGTCAAAAACATCGGCTCCACTGTGATGGAAAAGGGTTTGAACACCGGCGCTGTCATTGAGGGCGCAATCAAGGGCGGCACGGAAGCCGCAACTACCATGATGGATGCAGGTATCGGTAAAGCAGCTACATCCTTTGGCGGTACGGTTGCGGGAGAGGTTGCAGAGGCTGTCAATGACGGCGGAGATTTGACCGACGCATTGATAGAGGGCGCAGCGAAGGGAGCCCTCAACGCAGCCGGCGGTGCTGTCGGAGACGCTTACGGTGATATGGTAGGCGGCGACGGTACGATAAATAAGATGGCAGAAACCGCCGGAAAGCTTGGCGAAGTCGGCTTTGAAAAAAATATCACAGGGAAAGTTGACGATATTGTTCACGGAAAAGACGAATGAAGGAGGTCATGTGATGAAACGGTTTATTGTTTTATTGTTGTCGTTGGCGTTAGTCTTTACCCTCGCCGCCTGCGGCGGGGACGGCGGCGGTAAATCACCGTCCGAAAGCCCCGCCCCCGCCGAATCGGGCGAAAAGCAGTCCGTTGATGCGGAATTGGAGCGCCTGAAGGAATTGTATGACGGCAAATGGATCAACGAAGATCCCTATGACGGCCCGTTTACCATGGAGGTACTCAGCACAACCAGTGTTATCATAACCTATGAAGCCACCGGCTCCAATGTTTGCGACCTGTTTTATTCAGCCGACGATCTGACCAGTATCAGCGTCAGCCTGAGCGGCATGAGCCTTGGCAAATACAGCATTGATACGCAGACCGGAATACTGAGCTTTAGGCCTAATGACACTGATGTTTTTACCTACACAAAAGAATAACAGATAGTCGAAATTAAAAAACAATAAATAAGGAGGCTTCTTTCATGAAAAAGACATTAATCATATTCTTATCATTGGCACTTATGCTTACCCTCGCCGCTTGCGGTGAAAAGAACGGCGGTAAATCACCGTCAGAAAGCTCCGCGCCCGCCGAATCGGGAAATACTCCCTCCAGTAAAGCGGGAGCGGATGAAAACAAGTATTACGGTATCGGCGAGGCGGCCGAGGTAAACGGGCTTTCCATCACTATTGACGGGGCGGAGCCTTTCGATTATACAGGTATGCTTTCAAGGCCGAAGGACGGATTTGAATATGTGAAGGTCTGGTTTACCTTCACAAATGTCTCCGGCGAACCGATAGATTCCCCGAACAAGAAGGATATCTACATCATCTACGAGGAAGGGCCCACCGGGGACGACAGCGACATGACCTCGGAGGAAAATTCACAGGTGATGTCGGATGTGGCCGACAGGAACGAGCGGTATATGGAAGACATAGAGCTTGCCCCCGGCGAATCCACCGGCGGCTGGATGGTCTATCAGCGGCAGACCGACAAAAGCGAGGTCACCATGCACTATTACTCCGGCTTTGTCAACGTCGCGCCGGATTTGAGGTTCAGCTTCGCGGCTGAGTAGCCCGACAGAAAACTGGAGGCATATCCATGAGAGACAACATACCATCTACGGGCAGAGGCAATAAAATCTTGCCTGCAATACTTATCACAGCCAATCTGCTGATGCTTGTGATCGGTATTCTGACCATACCGCCCAATCTGTGGGCAACAGATGGAAAGGCATCATCCATGCCGGGAGCGGAGCAAACTACGCCCGGTATGCCGGTATCGGAGAACGAAACCGCGCCCACGCTTACGGAAAGTGGCGGTATTCCTGTACCGGAAGAAACAGGCGCGGGCTTTTCAACTGGGGAACGCCCTGACTTGGAAGACTTCCTCTGGTACACGGAGGATGTAGCTTATGATGGCGTTCCCTCCGATGCTAATACCATCGACCATATCGGCCCGCTGACCGGGGGCTGGAAAGCACTGATTATTTACGACCCCAATAACGAACACGACGCAGGCGCCATGGAGTTTCTCAATGTTGCCCTTGCGGGTACGGCGGAGAATCTAAGCCTGACCTTGGACTGGTATCAGATTTTTTGGGCCAGCGAGGGTGAGAGCTTTGATGAAACCGACATGGAGGACACCGTGTTCAACGGCAAATGGGAAAACGGCGGTCTGTGGGCTTCCGGCGCGGGGACGATACGCCTGACACAGTTTTATGAGAAAAACGGAATACAATACGCTGTCGGCACGATGGATACGCCCGACGGGATACCGGCGCTTGTGGCGCTGGTGCGGCCATAAGGAGGTGCAGAGATGGGAAAATACTGTGTAAATTGCGGTAAGGAGCTTCATACCGGCACTCGCTTCTGCGCCAAATGCGGCGCGGCGGTTCTTGACGCGCCCGCAAATCCCGCTCCCGCGGCGCAGCCGAAACCTGTGCCGCCACCGCAACTGAAAACCGAGACTCAGGCCCAAAGCAATGTCTCGCCTGTTGCGGCGCCAAAAAGAAAAAGCTCTGAACCGGCAAAAAGCAACAGCGGACGCAATACACTGTGCATCGTGCTTTCCGTTTTACTCGTCGTGCAGATGGCGGCAGTGGTTCTCTACGGCTGGCCCGGTTGGGCCGTAGGCGGCAAAGAGGGCGGCCCGGCTAAGGTCAAATCCCTGGCGGTGCTGGAAAGCGAGAGCTTCACCCTGCAGGAAGGGCAGACTTCGATTAAGACCGACAGTGGCATGACCGTAGACTTCGGCTGCTGGCTGACTGGCGGTGAGGAAGTAACCATTGAAAAGGTCAAGCCCTCCTCCTTCGACAGCGATGTTGAAATTTACGCTTATAATGTCGAGCTCTCCTCCGGCCAACCGGGAGGGGTGATTGAACTGACCATATCCTATGACGACTCAGGGCTAAGTGCGGAGGATGAGCGTCTGGCGGTATGCGGCAAGCACCTCAACGAACAGAGCAAACAGTGGGAGGACGTTTTGTACACCGTGGATACCCAGACTAATACAGTGCATATCTTCACTGACCACCTCTCCACCTTCAGCGCCTTTAAAGTAGTGAATCCGGCCAAGCGCAACGCTTATATCTCCGACATCAACGTTTACGCCGCCTATATGAGCCTGGAACAGGCGGACGCCTTGCTCAAGATCTACGCCGCCCAGGGCCCTTCCTGGCAGGAAAACGTAGTCAGCTCTTATTTGGGCGCCACCGGCAGCCTGGAATATTTTGCTGAATCCAATATGCACACCTTACTGAGCCTGGGGGGCGCTTATGACGACCTGGTCAGCACGAGCTTTCAGAAATCCATGACCGGCTTGGGTATATCCACCGCCTGCGCCCAGTTTGCCTATGACGCCTATACCAACGGCCTCACCAGCAAGCAAACTGCCGTAAGCGCGATGAAGGCGACCTTAAACTCCGCCATCAACTTCGCCACCCCCTCCATCCAGCTCGCCTATCTGGGAGTCGGGGTAATCGAGATAGCCTTGACCGATGTCAGCACCTTTGCCATGCAGACCAGATATGAAAGCACCAAAAATATGTACGACGCCTATTACCAGCGCGGCACCGTCAGCCGCACCAGTCAGGACTGGCTGAAAATCTTCAAAAAGATATATAAAGAGAACCAGTCCAATCCGCAGAAGGCCCTGGAGCTGATGAACGCCGAGATTGACCGCTATGTTCAGGAATACTGGGAAGTGGCGGGAACCGTCGACGATACCTGGAACGAAACCGAGGGCAAGAATGCTAAGATGGCTAAAGCCCCCTGGCCTAACTCAAGCGACCGCGCCAACATCTCCAACCTGCACAAGGAGGCGCTGTACGACTATTTGCAGGTAGTATTCAAGACCATCAGCCGGGATATATATTTTGACGGACTGAGCCAGCGGGAAAAAGAGCTGAAGGACCTGGCCCGGCTGCTTAACACCCCATACGCCCTTATAATCTCCGAAGAAACCGAGGATGGCGATAAGCCGCAATGGGCCGGCTGTTACGGCCGGTTAGCTCCACTCGCCGCCGGGGCTGATGAAAAAGCCTGGACCGGCAAGCTCGACGATAAGGGCGGCGGCACTATCAAGTTCACCCTCCTGGCTCATTCCAAGGCGGGCTTCCCCATGGATCTGGAGCTGTATAAGACCCTCGATGACGTTGAAAAGGGCAGAGTGGCTATGACAGTCTCGATAGAGCCATTTATGGGAACCCAGCAGACCATCGTCTTAGGCCAGGCCGGGCTGAGCCTGGATGAGATCGTCGGCAATTATGAGGTGACTATTTCGTTCGGAGGCGATAAACAGAAAAACAGCGTTGTCTTTTCCAAGAACGGGTCTAATCTGATGTCAGCCGATGAAAGGGGCGAAACCATCGAAATGTCGTATGACCCAGCCACAGGCACGGCGTACAACGTCAGAGGGGACGATCATATCACGGTGGAAACGACCTTTGTTTTTAGGCGGGAAAACGACAGTATCAAAATGAGCGGTGAAGCAGTGGCAATGGATTATGACCGGGGCTTAGCTCAATCGGCAGATTATGAAGCCTATAAGACCAACTGATAAGGTGTATTGTGGCATGACCCGGCGGCGAAAACGGGCCAAAGCAATCTGTATCATCAGTTCTGCTTTGCTGCTGCTGGCCGCCTTGCCCATGCTGCTGTGGTGCCTGAACCTTATTGACAATGCGGCGCTGGACTATACCTATGCCGGTGCGGGTTGCTTCGCGGCTGGAATAGCGTACATCTTTTCAATGGTGACGGCCATCGCGGGGTTGGCCTTTGCAGGGCAGCTCCACCGGCATCGCTGGCGCCGGGCGCTGGCCTATATCCAATTGGCGGCGGGAGTGTTGCTGGTATATCCGCTTCGCTCCTATGCTGCTTTAACCCTGCCGCCGCTTTTCCTCCTGACCGTCCTGTATCTGTTCGGCGTGGGCTGGCGTGAAAAGCGGGATAGCAAACAACAATGAAAGGAGCGTCGAGATGGCAAAGAAGAAAAACAGCAAAAACATCCCCCTGCCCATCTTCATCCTAATTTGCGCCATGCTGCTGTTTGCCATGTACATAAGCCTCAGTACGCTGGTGCTGGCGATTTGGGGCGATAGCGTAATGGGTACGGTGGACAGCTATGACAGCCGATTGGATGATAGGAGTGCGGGGCCAAACCGCTCCCGTACCATTTCCAAGGGCTATTGGTTTATCGTAAACGGCAAGGAATACCGGGGCCATGTGATGTACGCCAGCGATGAGGCGTGGCCGAAGCTGGACGAGGGTGAAACCCGCTCCGAGCGCATCCGCTACCTTAACCTTTTCCCCCACATCAACAAGCCCGCCATGCTGTGCGAATTTGACGAGATGGGAGAGGCAGCGATTATTTACCATATTCTCGCGCCCATCGGTTATATGCTTTTGCTGCTGCTTGTCATCCGCACAGCCAGAGGCAGGAAAAAGAAGAAAACAGCGGCGAAGAAACCCGCCACGCCTAAAATAATCGAAACAAGGAGTGATACAAATATGTTTTGCCATAACTGCGGAAACAAGCTGCCGGAGGGCGCGGCCTTCTGTTCAGGCTGCGGCGCGAAAACGCAGGCCAGCGCCCCTAACGTCTGCACTGCCTGCGGCACGGAGCTGCCGGACGGCGCTGAATTTTGCATCGGCTGCGGTAAAGCTGTGGGCCGGGCAGCGCCGGAAGCGGTCACACCGACCCAAGCGGCGCCTTCCGCGCTCCCACCGGGAGGCGCGGGGCTGGTCGGTTTCTCCGACAGGTGTCATTCGCCGGAGATACTGGCCGCCGCGCAGAAAAACAAAAGATCATCCATCGGCTGTATGTGGATATTGGTTGTCGTGCCGCTCATCGGCTTTCCCGTCGCCGGTCTGCTGATGGACGATTTCCCCTTTGGAGAAGCTCTTATTATCGGCGTTGGCATTGCTCTTATCATGCTGGTCGTTAATTTGCTGGCGCTGCGAAAGACCAAACAGCCCATATGGGAGGGTGTAGTCGTCAATAAATACAGCAAGGAGAAAAGCGAGCATAGGGGCGGCGAGGAAGACAATTACCGAACCTATACGGAATACACCACAGTCATCAACAACGACGCAGGCAAGAAAAAGACCATCGTGGAAAGGGACAGCGGACGGCATATGTACGACTATCTCTCCGTTGGTGACAGGGTACGGTTTCATCCGATGTTCGGTACATACGAGAAATACGATAAGTCCAAAGACCGCATCATCTACTGTAATATCTGCTCCATGATGAATCCCATCCAAAAGGATCGCTGTAAGCGGTGCAACAATTTGTTGTTTAAATACGAGGAGGACTTGAAATGAAACAATTTACCACCCTGCTAGGGGCGGCAGAGTTTGCCGTAACTCTTGCTACCGGCTGGCACTTTGCCACTGCCGATGAAAGATACGAAAAGACGACGCTGCTTGCCCTCGCAGAAACGAGTGACAGTGAAAACCCCATAGACGGGGACAGCTTCTACGTTGTGTCTCCCAGTGGAGCCATTGGCTTTTGCGAGGACGGCGAGGACATAGATTGGCTGTTTCTGTCCGATGCCGCGCCAAATGAGGATTTGCCGCTGATATACCAAACCGCCGCACAGGTAAAGATCTGCACGAAATGCGGCTCCGGTGTTGTTTCCGGCGCACGTTTTTGCGGCAAATGCGGTGAAAGGCTGAACTGAGTGTCATGCAGGTCTTTCTTCATAGATGCATTATCAACCCCGTACAGCGGCCTATATAGCGTTTTATAAAAATGTATTATCTATATAATGAAGCACAGTTATATAAAATAACAATAACTATCTAAAATGAAGATTTATTTAAACTTGCTTAACTAAACAGGCAAACAAACAGCAATGTTTCTCTGCTGCTTGTTTGTCTTATATTCACGGTAGATGAGTTGGCTTTCCGTATTCAGTTTTCTTTCCTTAAATTGCTACTATGACATCGTGGACTTCGGGGGAGGCTTTTTGATTCCTATTTAACACCTCCTCTGCATATATAAGAACTAAAAAGTAACAAGGCAGGGGTTAGGGAATGTTTAAAAGCAAGGTATTCTTGATTTCCAGAAGACAGGCCAGGTTGGCTGTTACCGGGGTATTAGCCCTGGTTCTCTTGTTTTTGTTGGTACCGCCCCATCCGCCGCTGGAACAAACGGTACTGTCCTACGGAGTAGCCAATAAAATAATTGTCATTGATCCTGGCCATGGAGGATTGGATGAAGGTGCTGTGCGGGGAAAATATAAAGAAAGTGAGATCACTTTGCAGATCAGCAAGAAACTGGCCCATTATCTGAGCCAAGCGGGAGCTATGGTAATAATGCTGCGGGAAAATGAAAGTGATTTATCCGGAGATGAATTTACCGGAACCATCGGCCAGCACAAACGTGAAGATATGAAAAAAAGGGTAAGCACGGCCAATCAGGCCCAAGCCGATCTCTATATCAGTATTCATGCCAATGCCGCCCCCAATACCGTCTGGACCGGAGCTCAGACTTTCTACAAACCAAAATGTGATGCCAGTAGAGGAGTTGCGGTTGCAGTGCAGGAGGAATTGATCAAGGCTTTGGGGAATACTAAACGTAAAGCGGCGTCCGGCAACTATTATGTGCTTAATAACAGCCGGATGCCGGCCATACTGATTGAAACCGGTTTTATTTCCAATCCCGGGGAAGCTGCTTTACTGGTCGACAGCAGCTACCAGTCCAAACTGGCTTATGCTGTTTTTACCGGAATTGCCCGGTCGCAGATGGAACAGTCTGGTCATAACCAGGAACCGAACCCTTAATAGTAGGAGATGATAATAAATGATTACTTATGCCGCCCTGTCTCCCCATCCACCGTTGCTGATTCCCGAGATCGGCGGGGATCGCATTAAGGATGTAGCCGAAAGTGTTGCCGGTATGCGGCAGATGGCTCGGGAACTGGCAAATAGCTGTCCCGAGACGGTTGTCTTCATAACTCCCCATGGCAATGTGTTTGCCGATGCCATTTCGGCTCTGGCTGATTCCCGCCTCCAGGGGGATTTCAGTAATTACAGCAATCATAACCAGGGAGCAGTCTGCAAGAACGACAGGGAATTGCTGAAAGAAATAGCCATGCGGGCCAGTTCAGCCGCTATCAGTATGGTACTGCTGGATCGGGATACGGCTCGGCATAATCAACTCAACCCCCGGCTTGATCATGGCATATTGGTGCCTTGGTACTATCTGAAAGAGGCAGGCATGAGTGATGTTAATATAGTTCCTGTCAGTATGGCCTTCTTATCTCGTCTGGAGCTCTACCGCTTTGGAACCATTATCCGCGATGCGGCTGACGCATTAGGGCGCAGAGTGGCTATCGTCGCTTCCGGAGATATGTCGCACCGGCTCAGGGATGAGGGACCTTATGATTATCACCCGGACGGTAAACGTTTTGATGCAAAAGTGAAAACCTGCTTGGAGCAGGCGGATGTCGCCGCCTTTCTCAATATTTCCGAAGAAATGTGCAGTAATGCCGGTGAATGCGGTTACCGCTCTCTGGTTATCATGTTGGGAGCTTTAGATGGCCGGGGATTTACCCCGAAGATCTTCAGTTATGAGGGGCCTTTTGGGGTAGGCTATTTAGTTGCCGGTTTCCTGCCCCAAGGGGAGAGAAAAAGCCTGTTGGAAGAGCTGCAGAAGAAAAAAAAGGAAGAAATAAGCCAAAGCCGGGATAATGAAAGCATTCCTGTACAATGGGCGCGTATGACCTTGGAGAACTATACCAGATATGGAGAGATTCCTTCCTTACCCAAGAAAATGGAGAAACTGTGTCAGCAGCAGGCTGGTGTTTTCGTTTCCCTGAAGAAAAATGGACAACTTCGGGGCTGTATCGGTACCACTGAATCTGTTTATGGTGACCTGGCTCAGGAAATAGCCCGCAACGCTGTCAGTGCCGGTGGCAGTGACCCGCGTTTTCCGCCGGTAGAGGCTGCGGAACTGGATGATATCATTTACTCGGTGGATGTATTGGGTGAGGCTGAACCCTGCAGCAGGGGGGACCTGGATCCGGAAAAATACGGGGTGATCGTCAGCCAAGGCAGGCGCCGGGGCTTGCTGCTGCCTGATCTGGAGGGTGTGGATACCGTGGAAGAACAGATCTATATTGCTCTTAACAAAGCTGGTATTAACCCTTCCGAGGATTATCAAATCGAACGCTTTAAGGTAACCCGGTATAAATAGAGCAATTTTGAACTATTGTAAAAATGCAGCGCATTTCTATATTACTGTATTAACCGCCCATGGCCTGAGTCCGCAACCAGCAATGAAAATACTCCAACAGTTCTGCTATTTTTTTGACGCGGAATTCAGGGAAATCAGAAGGAACAACGCGGAGGAAAACTTTAGTAACCCCCGCGTTCTTCCTTGAAATATTCCGCGGTTTCCGCGTCTAATGAATCTGTGTAGTTCTGCGTTAATCTGCGTCTATTTTCATATAATTAAAAATTGACCAAGGTGATAATATGCCGGAAATTGAAGCTCAATTTTATGATAAAAAGGAGAGCCGCAGGGTCCAATGCCTTTTGTGTCCTCATCACTGTCTCTTGCCCGAAGGGCAGGAAGGTCTGTGCCGGGTAAGGATAAACCGGGAGGGAAAGCTGGTAAGCTTAAACTATGGAGAAATTGCTTCTCTGGCTTTGGATCCGATTGAAAAAAAGCCTCTGTTCCATTTTCATCCCGGCAAACTGATACTCTCTGTCGGTACCTTCGGTTGTAATCTGGCCTGTGCCTTTTGCCAGAATTACTCCCTGGCCCATGAATTTCCCCCCACCAGTTATCTTGATACCGCTTCCCTGCTGAATATAGTCCGACAGACAGAGCCGGAAGGTTCAGTGGGAGCAGCATTTACCTATAATGAGCCTTCCGTCTGGTATGAATATATCAGGGCAGCGGCTCCTAAACTGAAAGAATACGGGTTTAAGGTGGTGCTGGTAAGCAACGGCTATATTGAAGCCCGGCCCCTGAAAGAATTATTGCCCCTGGTGGACGCAATGAATATAGATTTAAAGGCATTTAATGATGAGTTTTACCGCCGCCACTGCCGGGGAAGGCTGGCGGCAGTATTGAAAACAGTGGAAAGAGCAGCGGCCTCAATCCATGTGGAGATAACCAATCTGCTTATACCGGGAGAAAACGATGATTCTGCCGAGATAAGCAGCCTGGCCCGTTGGCTGGCGGCAATTGACCCTGATATACCCCTGCACCTGTCCCGCTATCATCCGGCTTATAAATTTCACCGGCCCCCTACTCCTCTGCCTACCCTGCAGACAGCGCAGGAACTGGCCCGGGAGCATCTTCATTTCGTTTATCTGGGCAACACCCCGGGGGAACAAAATCTTACCCTGTGTCGGCATTGCGGCAGTATACTGATTTCCCGTACCGTTTATGATGTTCATACGGAGGGCTTAAAGGACGGCTGCTGCCGGCACTGCGGCGTTCCGGCAGATTATATCGTCACCTGACAGACCCGGATGTTCAATCTAAAAAAACTGGGAAGAGCAGCGCTCTTCCCATCTTTATATGAAAGCCACCAGCAATGCCGGCAGGCTATCCACCCACTATTATTTTACCCATAGTCCAGAATATGAATACCTGCTCAGATATGTTACAGGGCAGCAAATATTTGTCTTGCTTCAAGTCGGTTAAAAGGTGCGGATACAATTGTGGGAGAGGATGGGGGGGATGATCATCCTCTCCCACTTATTCGGGAGTACATATGGGTTAGAGTTACATCTGAGCCGCTATTTTTTGAATAATATGAGCGGGCAATTCCTCAATAGCGACAGGAAATAAATCAACTTTGCTTCCGCTTACAATTATCCACTTGTCAGCCAGTTGCCGTATCTCATCCCTATCCAGACAGGCCGAACTACATCCGCACATCATAATCCCCAATTCCGGTTTTTCGGAAGTTTCTTTGCCGGTTAACATCACCTCTGCAGGTAAACCGGCCTTGATTTCATTAACAACTTTTGCCCGGTTTATAACCGGATTGCATCCGCCGCAATATTTGAGCAGTATAGGTTTCATATTGAACAACTATTTCCAATCAATATCAGTGTTTGCCTGAACCCCGCATAGCCTTTCCGCCAACTCCTTGCGATAATTCAGATCAACCAAACGGGCAATCATTATTCTTTGGGCTTGAGGCGAACCTGCACCATGCATTGATTCAGTCAAATAAGCGACGGCGCCGCATCCCATGGTAATATTTTCAATAAGCCTTAACATGCGCTGACGTTTTTCGCTGCTGTTATCGCCAGCCACCTGAGTATATTTCCTTACCAAAGGACCGATCTCAGGGTTATCGAAATCCTGGGCTGAAGGCATGGTTACCAGCAGACCTCCTGCCAAGTCCTGGGCGATGCGGGCTATTTCATAAGGAAAACGGGTTACATTTTGCTTGCTGATATTGGCCAGCAACAAGTCAATCATATAATTGCCGGAGGGGGTTTTGCTGCCTTCCGCTGAACAGGCTATACTGCAGGCATAAAGGGTCTCATTAAGGTGGCACATTTCCACCAGTTTATCCTTAACATGAGAAGCTTTGGAGGCCCCATTGTAGTCAGTAATTGCCTTAGCAGCCCCGATTAACGTATCGCCGGTGCCGACTTTACAGCCGCCGTAACTCTGACGGTGATAACCGGCAAAGCGTTCTACCAGCATGGTGGAAAAATCAGTTTCGCCATTCATGAATACCCTATCCCAAGGTACAAATACGTTATCAAATATGGTCATAATCTCCTGACCGCCAAAATGAATGTTGCCCACATCAATTTTATTTTCATCCAGTTTACGGGTATCACAGGACTGCCTGCCGTACACATAAATCATACCGGGAGCATCAATAGGAACAGCACAGCAAACCGCCCATTCCCGTTCATCGTCTTTCAATGAATTATTAGGCATGATCAAAATTTCGTGGGAGTTGATCATACCGGTCTGGTGCATTTTACAGCCCCGTATTACTATGCCGTCTTCACGTTTTTCCACAACATGCAGATAAGCATCAGGATCAGGCTGCTGTCCCGGCGACTTGGATCTGTCGCCCCGGGCGTCAGTCATGCATCCGTCGACAACCAGATCATTTTGCTGTACATATATTAAAAAGTTTTTGAAACGTTCATGATATTCAGTACCGTATTTGGCATCAATCTCAAATGTAGTGCTGAAAACAGCATTAAAAGCGTCCATTCCTACACAGCGCTGAAAACAGCATCCGGTTTTTTGCCCCAGCAGACGCTGCATTTTAACCTTTTTGATCAGATCGTCGGTATTTTGATGCAGATGAGTAAAACGGTTAATCTTCTCTCCGGTAAAATTTGAGGTTGCTGTCATTAAATCCTCATACTCGGGTTCTTCGGCCAGTTTATAGGTCATGGCCACAGCGTTTATAGACGGCCTGATTATGGGGTGAGCAACGAAGTTTTGAACTTTCTCCCCAAACATATAAATATTTAATTTTTTCTCCCGCAAACTATCAATATACCCCTGTGCCGTTTTTAATGGCATTTTCCTACCCCGCCTTTCTACGTTAATCCTTATTGGTAAATCAAATTACTGCGCAGCCGGAATGTTTAAGCAGATGTTAAATTTATATTGCAATTTTTATACCATGTAAGGTATTTCCGTTGCTAGGTTTTACCTTGCCCAATGATTCAAGCGAAGAATTAGGGATGAAAAAGGAAGAGAATTACCACCTATTTAAGCGGGGAAGCCCTGAAGTTGGTAGTTTTCAATAAGAAATGAATGCAATTGAAACCGGCAAGTCCATGAACCGTATGCGAATCAATTGCCATATAGCGAACCTAAAATGAATCTCATGATAAGAAATGCGGATTTACAGAGATTTTAGGAGACCTAAAAATTTTCTGTGATTCTAAAAAGGTTCAAACCGAAAACTGATTCCAATAAACAAATTCTATTATAAACCATTAATGTTTGCCTGGTTGATTATTTATAGGAATTGGCATGCAACTTGCAAATATAGAGTAGTGGTTTTATAAACTATGGAAAGGAGTAAGAAACAGTGCTTGATTGGCAAAATTATTACAGTGAACGTATTTGCACACCTTCAGAAGCAGTAAAATGCGTTAAATCTGGACAGCGGGTAATATTGGGACATGCCTGCGGGGAACCTCAGGTATTAACCCGTGCGCTGGTAGCAAGGGCGCATGAACTGGAGGATGTTGAAATAATCCAAAGAGTTGCCATGGGAGACTCATCTTATGTTGACCCCGAAATGCAGGGGCATTTCAGGCTGAATTCTTTGTTTGGCAGTGCCCCGACCAGAAAAGCCATAGCCGAAGGGCGGGCTGACTTTACCCCCTGTTTTATATCGGAAATTCCCGATTTATTTCTGTTAGGTAAGGTACCGCTTGATGTTGCTATGGTTACAGTGACCCCGCCCGACAGTCATGGCTATTGCTCTCTGGGTATATCGATAGATTACACTATTCAGGCAGCTAGAGCTGCGAAGATAGTCATTGCCCAGGTAAATCCGGAGATGCCTCGTACTTATGGAGATACTCTCTTACATGTTACTGAAATGGATTATTTTGTACCTGCCGAAGAGCCTCTCATTGTACTTCAGCCCCCAGCGATTGGACCGGTGGAAGAACAGATCGGCATGAATGCAGCCTCACTTATAGAGGATGGGGCTACCTTACAACTGGGAATAGGGTCTATACCTGATGCGATACTAAGCTTCCTGCATGATAAACATGATCTGGGAGTTCATACCGAATTATTTTCCGATGGAGTCAGAGGCTTGGTGGAAGAAGGAGTTATCAACGGAAAAAGGAAAACCCTGCATCCCGGCAAAGTGGTATCCAACTTTATTATGGGCACGGTCGAACTTTATAACTGGGTACATGAGAATGCCGCTATAGCTTTGTACCCGGAAGACTACACCAATGATCCCTTTGTGGTAGCCCAAAATTACCGCATGACGGCTATAAATTCAGCTTTGGAGGTAGATGTTTTAGGGCAGGTGGCAGCTGATACTCTGGGACCAATGCAATTCAGCGGGGTGGGGGGACAGGTTGATTTCGTCAGAGGTGCTGCCCGTTCCCCGGGGGGAAAATCAATAATCGCCTTCCCGGCCACTGCCAAAAAAGGACAGGTAAGCAGGATTGTCTCGGTTCTGGCCCGAGGTTCGGCCGTAACTACTTCCAGGCATGATACTGATTATATTGTAACTGAATATGGAATTGCCTTCATGAAAGCCAAAACCGTGAAAGAGAGAATGGAAGCTTTGATTAATATAGCCCATCCTGATTTTAGAGCTGAAATAAGACATGATGCTTATAGAACTTATTTTTCTTTCTAGTCATTTAGCCGGAGCGACTGCAGTGATGTCAGTCTGGGAATATAGAAATAATAAGGTAGGTGGTAGCCGATACGATAAAAACGAAATGCTGGTACCGGAGAAAAGATAATGCTGCTGGTCATCAGCACCAAGCTTCGAGTCCGTTGGGCTGCGCATTATCTATTAAAAATAGGATAGGTTAGTTTAACAGCGTAAGTGATAGTGCTAGAAAGAATCAGAACTTATAAAGAGGGAGGGAAAAGAATGAGTAAAAACCCAAACTTTATACATCCCTATATACCCAATTCAGCTTCTGCAGTTGAGCAGGATATGCTCCAAGAAGTGAGCGAAAGCGCAGCGGAAAACTTGTACAAAGTTATTCCGCCGCAATTAAAACTGAATAGAAAATTAGATTTACCAGAGCCGTTTCTTTCGGAATATGAACTTAAGAAGCATATGCAATCAATTCTTGACAAAAACAAATCATGTGAGGAATATGTCAGCTTTCTAGGTGCGGGCTGCTGGCCGCATTATGTTCCTTCAGTATGTGATGAAGTTAATAATCGAGCCGAGTTTCTAACCGCTTACTGGGGTGATACTTATTCCGATTTTGGAAAATGGCAGGCTATGTTTGAATATCAGAGCATGATGGGTGAACTGCTGGATATGGAAGTGGTCAGTACCCCGACTTATGATTGGAGTTCTGCGGTCAGCAGTGCTCTTATGATGTCCGCAAGAATTACCGGCCGCTCAGAAGCGCTGGTGATAAGTACCACTAGTGCAGAGAGGCTAATGCATATGCACAATTTCTGCCATGAAAAGCTGCAAATTAAGTTGCTCCAACACTATTCTGATACCGGTCTAATGGATCTGCAGGACCTGAAAAATAAGATTTCTTCAAATACAGCAGCAGTATATTTTGAGAATCCAGGATTTCTTGGTTTTATGGAATCACAGGGTGAGCAGATTGCAGAAATTGCTCATGCTGCCGGTGCTCTGGTCGTGGTGGGTGTTGATCCAAGTTCACTTGGGATCATGGCCCCTCCGATATCCTATGGTGCTGACATCGTATGCGGAGATGCACAACCGTTTGGCAACCATATGAATTACGGCGGCGGGGTGTGCGGTTTTATTGCTACCAGAGATGAAGAGCGTTTTGTAGCTGAGTATCCAACTTTGCTTATTAGTATTGTTGGGGGAAAAACGGAGAAAGAATGGGGATTTGGTCAATGTACCCATGATCGTACTTCATATGTGCGGAGAGAACTTTCCCCGGACTTTATAGGAACTTCGCAATGGCTTTGCGCCATCACTACTGCAGTATATCTTTCCTTAATGGGCCCTGCAGGTATGAAGGAATTAGGGGAAGGGATAATGAGGCGTTGTGCTTACGCTATGAAAAAGATTAAAGACATAGATGGAGTAGATGTTCCTTTATCGGCTCTCCCTCATTTTAAGGAGTTTATAGTTAATTTTGATGCTACAGGTAAGTGGGTGGCAGAAATTAATAAAAGACTACTTGACAAAGGTATATTCGGCGGCAAAGATCTGAGCCGGGAATTTCCTGACCTGGGGCAAAGTGCACTTTACTGCGTAACTGAAATTCACACAAAAGATGACGTAGACAATCTGGTTAAGGCTTTAAAGGAGGTGTTGAAATGAGAAAAAATATGGATTATCACTCTGCCAGATGGGATGAACCATTTATAATGCAGCTTGGTACTCCAGGAGAAAGAGGAATACTTTTGCCAGCAGTGGAGGAGGCTATTCGTGAGGAGACGGGAGATATTTTAGCTTCTATTCCCGACTCGTTACAGAGAAAGACCAGACCGGAATTACCTGAAATATCACAGCCCAGGGTAGTTAGACATTTTCTGCGCCTATCTCAAATGACTATGGGCCTGGATTTGACTCCTGATGTCAGCCAAGGCACCTGTACCATGAAATATAGCCCCAAAGTTAATGAAAGTTTTTGTAGATCACCTAAAATGACCTCTACTCATCCCTATCAGGATGAGGATACAGTACAAGGCACTTTGGAATTAATTTATAAGCTTAAGAATCTGTTATGTGAAATATCCGGCATGGATGACTTTTCCTTTCAACCGGGCGGAGGCTCACAGGCAATTTATACTAATGCCTGCGTAATCAGGGCTTACCATGCAGCCAATGGACAGGCCGAACAGAGAAATGAAATTATTACCACCGCTTTTTCACATCCGGTTGATGCGGCAGCACCTCATACCGCCGGGTTTAAGGTTATACAACTTTTACCGGAAAAAGAGGGTTATCCGAGTGTTGAGGCACTTAAATCTGCCCTTTCCGAACGGACTGCAGGTCTTATGATTACTAATCCTGAAGATACCGGCATTTTCAACCCCCATATTCAGGAATTTGTGGACCTGGTTCATGAAGCCGGGGGGTTATGTGCTTATGATCAGGCTAACGCCAACGGTATACTTGGAATTGCCCGTGCTCGCGATGCCGGGTTTGATATGTGTCATTTCAATTTGCATAAAACTTTTTCTTCACCTCATGGCTGTATAGGACCGGGTTGCGGTGCGGTTGGGGTTAAGGAAGAATTAGCCCGATTTTTACCCTTGCCAGCAGTAACCTTTGACGGTGAAAGGTATCATATTGACTATAATTGTCCCGAATCCATCGGAAAAGTAAGAGGTTTCTTAGGCAACATTCAGGTGGTATTAAGAGCATATGCCTGGATTATGAGCCTGGGAGCCGACGGATTGAAAAGAGTAGCCGAGATAGCTGTCCTAAACAATAATTATCTAACCAAACATATTGCTGCTATTAAAGGTGTGGTAATGCCTTATCCTGATAGTGGCAACCGGTTGGAGCAGACAAGATTTTCCTGGGAGAAGCTGAAAGAAGATACGGGCGTAAATACCGAAGATGTAAGAAGACGGATTGTGGACTATGGTTTACAGAGTTATCATACCAGTCATTATCCGATTATTATTCCCGATCCTTTCACCCTGGAACCAAGTGAAACATTTTCTAAAGAGGATCTGGATCTATATGTAGATGTTTTCACCAAAGTATCGCAGGAAGCTTATGAAGATCCCAACCTGGTTAAGACTGCTCCCCATCGGAGCTCGATAGAGCAGGTCGATGTATCGGTATGTGATAATCCTGAAACCTGGGCGATGACCTGGAGGGCATTTAAAAGGAAGCAGCAAAAAGGGTAGTTTAAGCAATTCGATATTTTTGGAACAAACGATGTAGGGAGGGATTAAATGAGTTATTTATACATGCAAGGTATTAATAAATCTTTCCCAGGTGTTCGTGCTTTAAAATCAGTAGATTTTGAGGCAGAAAAAGGTGAGGTTCACGCGATAGCTGGCGAAAATGGTGCGGGCAAGTCCACTTTAATAAAAATTCTGTCGGGTGCGTATCAACCTGACGAAGGGCAAATATACCTGGACGGCAAGCAAATCAAGATAAGCGATCCTCACTCAGGCCGAACCCAGGGGATATCAGTTATTTACCAGGAATTGAGCCTGGTTCCTTATCTGACTGTAGCGGAAAATATATTTTTAGGTAATATGCCCAGCAGACTTGGTGCGGTTCGGCGCAGCCAAATGAATAAACGAGCCCAAGAAGCTTTGGAGGGCATTGGATTTGAATTGAACCCTTCTTCTTTGGTAAAAGACCTGAGCATAGTCCAGCAGCAGGCGGTGGAAATTGCTAAGGTCCTGGTGGAAGACGCTAAAATAGTTGTTATGGATGAACCTACTGCACTCTTACCAGCCCGTGAGGTGGAAACTTTATTCCGAGTAATAAACACCTTAAGGGACAGAGGTGTAACCGTACTTTACATTTCTCACCGACTTAACGAGATTTTTGAAATGGCAGACCGGGTGACAGTTCTCAAGGACGGCAGTAAAGTCGGTACAGTGAGACCATCTGATATAACTCAAGATGGGTTGGTTCAGATGATGATTGGCCGGAAACCTGCTGACCGCATTTACTGGAGCCCGGAAAGGGTGGATAAACTTAAAGATGCCCCAGTAGTTCTTGAAGTTAAAGGACTGGTGGGTGAGGAAAACCTGCATGGAGTATCTCTTGCCCTGCGCCAGGGCGAAATTCTAGGTGTAGCCGGATTGGTGGGATCGGGAAAAAGCGAACTGGTACAATGCATTTTTGGCGGGAAGCAACCGGTAAGGGGAGTGATAAAAATTCGTGGGAAAGAAATAAAGGTAATCTCTCCTAGAACGTCAATCGGAAATAAAGTCGGTTTTCTGCCTGCGGATCGAAAACACCAGGGGCTAATTCTGGGGATGACGATAAAGCTGAACGCAACCTTAACCGCACTTCCTAAATTAAGTAAGTTTTGGGTTGTGAATCAAAAGAAAGAGGATGAGGTGGTATCGGAACAGATTGAAAAATTAAGGATAAAATGTTATAGCCAAAACCAGCAGGTATATACATTATCTGGCGGCAATCAGCAAAAAGTGGTCATGGCCAAATGGTTACTTCCTGAATGTGAGGTACTGATATTTGATGAGCCCACGCGGGGAATTGATGTGGGAGCACGGTCAGAAATTTATGAATTAATGATTGATTATGTCAACCGGGGCGGCGCAATTATTATTGTAAGTAGTGATACCCAGGAATTATTGGCAGTTAGTGACCGGATTATCGTTATGGGACAAGGAAAAATGACTGGCAGTTTCAGTCGTGAAGAAGCAACCGAAGATAAAATCGTCAGGGCTATGTTTTAAGGAGGGGACTGGATGCTAAAGTTGAACAAAAAGGGATTTGATTGGCGAAGCTTTTGGGCAACCTATCAAGTCTGGGTAATTTTTTTCGGACTAATAATATGTTACAGTATTATATCTCCTGAGTTCTTTACTGCAACTAATATCAATAATATCCTAACCCAGAATGCCATGTTGGTTGTGGTCACTTTAGCCCAGTTATTGGCTGTTGTAACTGGAGGAATTGACCTTTCCGTAGCATCAATATTGGCTTTGTCTGGTGTAATGGTAGCCAAGTTTGTAACTGCCGGTATTCCGGTAGGACTAGCAACTTTAGGAGCTATAGGGGTCGGGGCTTTAGCCGGATGTATCAACGGTATTCTGGTCAGTAAGTTAAAGTTTGCCCCCTTCATTGCTACCCTGGCTACTCTGGTCATGGTAAAGGGTATGACTTTTATTCAATCCGGGGGACATGTTATTTACGTCAATGATGAAACTTTTTCTTTCCTGGGCAGAGGAAGCCTTTTGGGAATACCAGTTATCATATGGGTAATGATTGTGGTAACTGTTCTGGTCTGGTTTGTTATGGGGCGCACCATTGTAGGCAGAAGATTGTACGCAGTTGGTGGCAACCCGGAGGCTGCCCGTTTGGCCGGGATTAATGTCCAACGCTATTTGTTTTTCGCATATGTGTGTTCAGGTGCCTTGTGTGGGGTGGCCGGAGCCTTTATGGCTTTCCGCTTAGGAGCCGGCAGTCCTACAATTGGACAGGATTGGGAACTTGATTCAATTGCTGCGGTTGTAGTTGGCGGGGCGTCATTGATGGGAGGTATTGGTACTCCAGCCAACTCAATGTTTGGTGCCTTTATTATCGGGTTTATCCGTAACATCTTGAATCTGATGGGTGTTGCTGCTTATCCGCAGATGATTGTAAAAGGCTTGATTATTATACTGTCTGTAGTAAGCCAAAGCCTGGGAAGCGGGCTAATAGGATTTAGAATTAAAAAACCAGGAGGTGGTAAGGAGATTGCGTCCGAGGAAAGGAAGGAGTGACCATTATAACTGGTTCTATTAAACAACACGAATAATAGAGGAGGGCTTTGCATGTACGAAGGAAAAGGAAAAAGAAAAGAGTTTAAACTTTTAGCCATTGCTTTAATGCTGATCTTTGCATTCACTTTAACCGGATGCAGCTCTGAGAAGCAAGAAGGTAATAGTGGTGACAAGCAACAAACTGAACAGCCAGCGACCGGTGGTAGCGGTGATCTGAATCCCTCGGGCAAAAAGTTTGTAATCGGCTGGAGTGAGAGAGCTCTGGCTGGCACTCCTTGGTTTGAAGCCATGGTTACCGCTGCTGAAGAACTGGGTAAAGCCAATAATTGCGAAGTAGTAGTAATTGACGCTCAAAACAAACCGGACAAGCAAGTTGCTGACGTAGAGGATCTTATTGCCAGGAATGTTGATGCTATAGTTCTTGATCCATGTAATCCCACTGCTATTTTGACTGCAGTTGAGTCGGCAAACAAAGCTGGAATTCCAGTAATTTGTGTAAATAGCGCTGTTGATACTAAAGAAAACCCTAACGCCAAAATAGAAACTTTAATAACTTCTGATAATTATTCAATTGGTTATGGTGTAGGCTATGAATTAGGTAAACTATGGAACAAGGATGCTGCAAATGTTGCGATAATGAGCGGTCATCCCGGAGATATGGAAGGATGGCAGCGCAGGTGCGGTTTCATAAGTGGTTTTTCTGAATATCAGTATGAGAAATTTGGCGCTTCAGAAATTAATGTCGTTGCCCAACGCTATGCTGGAGATTGGGATCCCGACAAGGGCATGAGCCAGATGCAAGATATTTTGGTTTCGCATCCCAAACAGATAAATATTTTATTCAGTGAAGGCGATGCAATGGCATTAGGTTGTTTAAATGCCATTAAGTCAGCGGGCGAAAGTGTATTAGTAGGTTCCATTGATGGTCAGTTGGAAGCCATTGAGGCACTTAAGGATGGTAAAATTAATGCTATTGGTATCAATAGTGCAGTTGAAACTGGTAAAGCAGGCATTGAATATGCGCTTAAAGTCCTGCACGATGAAGATATTTCGACCAGGGTTTATTTACCGTCTCCAACCATAACCAAAGATAACGTAGATAAGTTCTACAAACCAGGAGTACCTTTCTTATAAACCGCTGATATTTTTAGAAAGGCTTAGACCTCATTCCCTCATTCTTTAAATCAATGAACCTTTTGGAGTTCGTAAGCTTCCTCCGGAAGGTTCATTGTAATTTTGATATTATTATCTTGTCATCATTTAATAAAAACCCATTATAAAAAATATGAAGCATAAACCACTCCAATGAACCGAATGAGGTCCCAATGTAATTTATGTACCTCCCGAAAATACTAGCAGAGCTCGTAGTCCGGAAACCATTCATATTAAAAATGGGATAGCTTAAAAGTAGCGACAAACTCCTTTCGACTACTTAAAAGTAATACTAAATTCAGGACCGTATGAATTTCCAGCTCCAGTAAGCATAAGTCTCAATTCGAGGCTGTTTTTCGAAAGATGCCGACCACGAATTTTGGCATGTATTTTGCAAACATGAGAGTTGGTAAGAGCTTTGCAAAATAAAAGATGTCGGGCTAAAAACCGATTACTGTTTTCAAAAATGTTAAGGATGCATTTAAGGCGTTTTCGTACATCTATAAAATTGGTGAAATTAGGGAATTATAACCATTAACATTTTAAACGCAGAATATGTACAAGAAAATGATCTGAAGTATATGTGGGAGAAAGGAATCAAAGGCAACAGTCTAGGAAGCACGTGTAGAATTACATAAAAATGTAATTACAAATATTTTAAGAGAAAATTAAAGTTTATTTAAAGGAGAGGTATTAATGCAAGTACAAGATATCATGACGCCAGTACCTGTCGTATGTAAACACAGTCAGACTTTGAAAGAAGTTGCCTGCTATTTTCTGCAGTACGATGTCGATATACTTCCGGTTGTAGATATGAATAACAGCTTTATCGGCTATATAGGTAAAAACCAATTGTATAAGTCAATTGGTGAAGGTATTAATCCCGATACTCCGGTGCAGAAACTCATGATAAGCAATTTGATGTCAGTAGCTCCGGAAATCGAGTTGGAAGAAATCTATCCTTTAACCAACAGTATTATGCCGATTATTAAAGATAAAAAAATTCTCGGCCTGATTACCCGGAAAGCGATTGTCAGCTATTCCAACCTGGATATAGGGAATATTTCCGGACAGACGGAGGAAGCGTTTAATGCAATCTATAATGGCATTATTGCCATAGACAGAGAAGATAAAATTCTTATTTTTAACAAGGCGGCCGAAGATTTATTCAATATCGATCGATCATCAGTTTTAAACCGGCCCTATCATGAAGTCTTTCCGACGGGAAAGCTGCACCAAATACTTGAGAATAAAAAAAGCGCTTCGAATCATAAGTTCAGCCATGACCACAAAACCTTATTGGCCATGAACAGCCCTATTATGGTTGCAGGACAAGTGATAGGCGCCGTTTCATCTATTCAGGATATATCAAAATTAGAGCATGTATCGGACGAACTTAAATATACCAAAAAGCTTAAAGCGGAAGTAGATGCGATTATAGAAGCTTCCTTTGACAGTATTTTTGTTACTGACGCCAAGGCTAATGTTTTAAGTATTAATGAAGCCTATACCAGAATAACCGGTATTAAAGCGGAAGATATCCTGGGCAAGAATATGTACGATCTGGTAGAAGAGGGCTGGTATGACTGTTCAGCCACGATTGAGGTAATAGAAACGCATAAACCGGTTACCTTTACCCAAAAGGTCAAAACCGGTAAAACCATAGTGGTTACCGGTAATCCCATTTTTAATGATAAAGGTGAATTAGTCCGGATACTAACTAATGGCCGTGATGTTACCGAATTAATGCAGCTCAAGCAGGAAGTGGAACAGGCCCATAGTTTACGTCGGCATTATGAAGAAGAATTGCAAAAAGTTAATATGAATTCCGGGGAAGTAGTAATAAATTCGCGTAAATCCCGTGAAATTATGGATTTGATAGTACGTCTGGGCAAGGTTGATTCAACCGTAATTATCTATGGCGAATCGGGGGTGGGCAAAGAAATATTTGCCCGGGAACTGCACAAGCACGGTTTAAGAAAAGATCGGCCTTTAATAAGTATAAATTGTGCTGCCATACCTGAGAGCTTACTTGAATCTGAATTATTCGGTTATGAGGGCGGGGCTTTTTCCGGGGCTAAAAAAGGCGGGAAAATGGGCCTTTTTGAAATTGCTCATAAAGGCACGCTTTTCCTGGATGAAATCGGTGAAATACCAATGCCCATACAGACCAAATTGCTGCGGGTGAT
>ENA-UOOM01001138-UOOM01001138.1-fermentation-metagenome-genome-assembly--contig:-NODE-1138-length-26733-cov-3.917535_pt1 | contig 26733 bp, 24 predicted proteins | sample MGYA00245781_ERZ724031 | MGnify/ENA primary metagenome ERZ724031 (study PRJEB28704, sample SAMN03018317) | fermentation metagenome | biome: anthropogenic terrestrial biome; feature: soil; material... | reverse complement strand
CCGCCTGTTGAGTCTTCAAGGACCTTCTCCTGTCACAGAACGGTCATTTCACGCGGAAACTTTGTGAAGGAAAGAGCTCCTGTCCTTGTAACGGCAACACAATTCTCAATCCGGACGCCGAATCGTCCCGGAAGATAGATGCCGGGCTCGATACTGAAGGTGATACCCTCCCGTAAGACCGTTTCATCCGTAGAAGAGATATCGGGCATGGGGTCATGCCCGACGATTCCTATGCTGTGCCCTGTCCTATGGGTAAAAAACGGTCCGTATCCGGCCTTTTCAATGACCCCGCGAACGGCCCGGTCGATATCACATGCCCGAATACCCTCTCTGACCGCTGCCTCGCCCGCAAGTTGAGCCTCGAGAACGATAGAGTATACCTTTTTTTGTTCCTCAGTAGGTCCTCCCACGAAGAATGTCCTCGTCATGTCAGACCGATATCCGTTATGGCTCCCCCCGAAATCGATCAGAACGACATCGCGCTCCCCGACGACCCTGTCCCCTTTGTTGTAATGAGGAAGGGCGCTGTTCGGACCGGTTGCGACGACATAGGATATTCGTTCTCCACCGATGGACTCATAGATATCCCGGAGCCTACGCTTCAGTGTACTCTCAGATGTCCCCGGCACAATGAAATCCACAAGCTGCCTCAACGCCTCGTCGGCAAGTGAACCCACCTTGCAGAGCCTTTCAACCTCTTCAGGCGTCTTGTTCATTCGAACCTGTCCCACTACTTTTCTGGCAGGGAGAAGTTCTATCCCGTATTTTTTCGCTATGGGGAGGATATCGGCGGCCCGAACGGCTTCATTGACGCCTAACGTCCGAGGAATACCGTATTCGTTGAAAGCGGCCTCGAAAGCGCTCGCCACTCCGTAGGCATCATCCCATGCGAAGATATGTGCATCGTTGTCAAGATCCTCTTTGAACTCGTCTCTGCACAAAGACGGACATATGGCAAAAACCCGTCCATCAGCATAGATGCAAATTCCTTTGAATCGCTCGTCATCTATCGGATCCAGATTCGTCAGATAGCGCAAATCAGGAGAGGTTGCAATGAGGAGGGCCTCCATGCCATGGGAGGAAAGCAACAACGAGACTTTTTTCATTCTGTCATTCATGGGGATTCCTTCTTCCTCTTTATGAGATAGCGTGTTTACTTAAACCACAGTGCAATCCACTGGAACACAGTATTTTTTCTCGTCTTGCAAAGTTTTTCAAAGATATCTTGTACCTCTTGCTGTTATACATTCGTCATTGGAATGCCTGACGAGATTTGCGCCCGCATACGTCTACCGCTCCGTATACGTTGTTTCACGGTCATACCTTCCAATGACGGTTTGAGGTGCGCCTCTCCCGAATCCGGGAGAGGCGCACTGAGGATGTTCCTGCGTTTTACAGGTTCGTAAATGCGAACTCCGTCCCTATGCTCTTGTCCTTCGCCCTCTTGTACACGACGGCCGCCGTCGTGATGTCCATCGCTCCCGTACCTATGGGGATGCATACGATTCTCTGCTGCGGGTTTTCGAAGCCCTTTTTCTTTCCCGCGACCACTTCGCCGATCGTGGCGTAGATGTCCTTCTCGCCGAGCAGCCCTCTCGAGACGACATCGGAGAGCGCTCCTCTGTGGAGCGTCTGACCGATGTGGTCCACGATGATCTTGTCCACGCCCATCAGGAGCTCATCGGACGCCTCCGTGTTGGAGCCCATGGGGAACACGGCCGCCCCCGGCTTGATCCACTCGTTCTTGATGTACTTGTCCTTCCCGTGGGAGACGCTGACCACGACGTCGCAGTCCACCGCCGCCTCCTTCTGGGTCGCGCATATCCGAATCTTTCCGGGGAGCAGGGCGTCCATGTCCGCCTTGAATTTCTCCGCCGCCTCGCGGTTGATGTCGAACACCCGAAGCTCCTTGATGTCGCAGACCTCGGCGAATGCGGCCGCCTGCGTTCTTCCCTGGACACCGGCGCCATACAGCCCCATGACGATCTCCTTCTTGCCGGAGAAGTTCTTGTACGCCACGGCGGCCTGAGCCCCCGTGCGCATGTCGGTGATGAGTTTCCCCTCCATGGCCGCCAGGAAACGCCCCGTCTCGGCCTCGGCGAGGAGGATCATGGCGCTCAGGAACGGCAGCCCCTTGGAGGGGTTGTCGTACCAGCCGCCGATCCACTTGATCCCGGCGATGTTCTGCCAGCCGATGTACGCCGGCATGGCGTTCATGCTGGCGTTGAAGCCCGGCCATTTTCCGTCGATGCCAAGATCCAGGTTCACCTTGGTGGGGTTGACGACCTTCTCCGTCCCCATACCCTGGAACGTCTTCTCGCACGCCTCCACCACGTCCTTCATGGTGATGAGGGACCGTACCTGATCCTCGTTCAGCAACAGCATAGCGCTCTCCCCCTTTTACCGGATGAATTCGATGAGCTCGTTCCTGCTCATGCCCTGTATCCCCAACTGCTCCGCATTCCACCCCACATCGGAGTACTTCGCGTCGTTGACCGTCTCGGACAGCAGGATGATGCTGTCCGTCACGGGCGTTGGAACGTTCGTGATCCTGCCCAGCATGGAGACGGGGACGAGGAGATAGGGGATGTCCTCGCTGAGATAGCGGTGGGTCATCGTCTTCGGGGCATCGGGCCCATGGGCGCCGTAGGCCGGGTTTTCCGCAAGGGCCTCGTGCAGGGTCTCCCCCTGAAGGTTGTACATGGTCTTCAGACCGTCGAGAGCGCTGATCAGAGGAATGCCCAGGGATTCGGCCACTGCCATTCGCTCCCTGTCGATGGCCTCCTGCACTTTGCACACCGATGGGCTCATCCCGTCGGTGTAAAAACGGAAGTTGCCCTTCTCCGACTCGATCCTCCCGGCGTTCATGATCATGGTGGCGCAGTGCACCACCATGTTCGTGTTCGCGAGGCCGGCGGCCATCGAGTTGGGAAGCTCCCGGATCTCCACGGGGAAGACGTCCCTGAGGATCTTCTCCACGACGGGGTAATCCTTTCCGGGCAGCGTGCCTATGCGGACATACTGTTTGATGCCCCACACATTGATCTTTCCGTTCTCTATCAGGCGGCAGGCGTAGGGAAGGGTGTCCGTCTCGGCGATGTATATGTCCGGACCGTTGGATTCGCGGAGGATTTTTCTGAGCGCGAAGGAGCCGAAGTTGCCCGGGATGATCACGAGGGTCTGGCCGGCCTCGAAATAGGGCACCGCCAGTTTGAAGATGGGGGTCTGGGCGAAGGTGGGCGCCACGAAGAAGATGATCTCCGCCCCCTTCATCGCAACGGCGATATCGGTGGTGGCCTGTGCCAGCTGCCCCTCCTTCTCGAGCGTGTTGGTCAGAAGGATTTTGTTCCCCTTGAGGTTGATGTCCCGGATCTTGTCGGCAAAATCCGGATGCTCGTACAGCGTCACCTCGTGGCCCCTCGAGGCGAGGTCCCCCGCCAGGGTCTGCGCGCCGTTTCCCGCACCAAGGACCGTCACTTTTCGTTTCATGCACACACTCCTCCTTCATTTCGGTCTCTTTTCATATGGAATTCCACTGTTTCATCCGCAAAAGGCCGGAGAATCTCCGGTGAACGCGGCTGGTTGCGTGCAATTCTTCCCCCGCCGCCGCGCCCGGATGCGGCCGGTCAGTCCGGGCATCCGCTCCCTCCTCGAGGAGAGGGCTCCCGGATATCCAGCGGGACATCGAACATGCCGGACCAGACGGAGCTGATATGGGCCATCATGGCCTCTCTCGCCCGCTCTCCGTCCCGGGACCGGACGCTTTGGACGATCTCGGAGTGGTCACAGATGAAGTTGCTCAGCATTTTATCGTAGAATGCCTTGTACCGCTCCCGCTGGACTGATATCTCGCTTTGGATGGACTCCACCATGCGCCCCAGGATCTCCTGACGGGCTATCTTTGCCAGCAGCCCGTGGAAGCGGATATGGACATCGTACATGTCGTCCTGGGCCCGAGGGCGATGATGGAGAAAGGCCTCGAGCTCCTCGAACTCGTCCTCCCTCCCTCGTTTCGCCGCATAGTAGGCGATCTGCCCCTCGATGAGACACCGTGTCTCGATGATCTCCTTGAGGTTGATCCCGTCAAAGATGTAGGCCTTTGTCCGCTCGGGATGCAGGGGGTCCGCCGTGCTCCTCAGGAGATAGGTCCCGCTTCCGGGGCGAGCCACCACGATCCCTCTGTCAGAGAGGACCTTCACGGCCTCACGGATGCAGCTTCGGCTCACGTTGAACTGCTGCGCAAGCTCTTTCTCCCCGGGAATCCGATCCCCTACGGCCCACATGCCCTTTTCGATGGCGTCCGACAGCTGGTTCAGCACATCCTCGTACAACGTCAACCGACTCGCTGCCTTGATCATGTCCGCCCTCTTCCTCCAAACGGGGGTGCCGGGCGCTCTGGTGCCCAGTGGGCGGAGAGCGCTCCTCTCACCCTGTCAGCATGAGTTCTTGTCGCTCGTCCCTGCGGAACCGACGTCGGCTCGCCCGCGACGTGGCGACCGGACCTCAACGGCACGGCACGCCGCCGATCCTCCTCCGGAAGCCCGGAAAACAGGCCCTGGCCGATCAAGCGGTGCCTCGACGACCGGCTCGTCAGCTCTCGAGCAGGTCCCGGATTTCCGAGACGCTCTTCCCCTCCAGCCCCATCTTCTTGAGGGTCACCCCCGTCTCGAGGGAGTTCTCCCCCAGAAGGGGGCCGCACAGCTCGAGGACGGCCCGCAGCACCGGTGTCCGCACCCCCGCCAGCCTGGCCAGTTCGACCAGGGGTAGCAGCGAAAAGGGGGTGTCCTCCGTCAGAAAGCGATGGCCACGGGTCTTCGGAGCATCGGGTTTATCGCCTCCGAAGGCGGGGTTGGCCCGGATGACGGCGAACAGATCGTCGCCCTGAACGCCGTACTGGGCGCGGATCGTCTCCGTCGTGCTCCTCAGGTTTAGGCCGAAGGCCTTGCCCACGGCGATGCGTTCGTTGTCCACGGCCTCCATGACCCTGCAGACCGCCGGGGACATGCCGTCGAAATAAAACCGGAAGTTACCCCTGGAGCTCTCTATCCACCCCGCGTTCATCAGCATGGGGGCGCAATGGACCACCATGTTGGTGTTGGCCATGCTGGTCTGGAGGACGTTCGCCCCCTGGACATAGGACGTGCAGAAGGCGTCCTTCATCCTGTCGTCCACCCGGCGGTAGTCCTTCGCCGGAAAGACCGCCAGGGTGACGGGGTTCTTGACCCCCCGCACCGCCACTCTGCCGGGCTCCAGGGCGGTGCAGGCGTAGGGGAGGTTGTCCGTCTCACCGACGACCACGTCCTTCCCCATATCCCTGAAGGCCTTGCGCAGGGCGAAGGTGCCGTAGTTGCCCGGGGAGAGGACGAGGATCTGCCCGTCCTCGAAGAGGGGGAGGGCCAGATCGAAAAAGGGCCCCTGCGCGAAGGACGGAGCGGTGAAGTAGACGATCTCCGCCCCGTTCAGCGCCTCCTTGGCGTCCGTGGTGACGCGGGCCAGCTGACCGACCCCCGTGATCTTGTTCTCGAGCTGGATTCTGTTTCCCTTGGCGCGGATGGCCTCGACTGTCGCCTCGAACCGGGGGTGCTCCAGCAGTGTGACCTCGTGGCCGCGGAGGGCCAGATCGCCGGCAAGGGCCTGCCCTCCGTTTCCGGCGCTCATAACGGTTATCCTCTTCATGGCGCATGTCCCCTTTCCGGACGAATGGGAACGAGGGGCTGCGGCGCCCGCTCACTCCCGAAGGGTGTTTTCGCTACGTTTTCAACTTGCTCCGGCAGGAGTGCTGAGCGTCCGCCCGCTCCGTTGCCCTTGAATCACAGGACGAGGACGCCGTCCCGGGACGATCAGGAGCGCCCCTTCGCCTTCTCCCGCTCGATGATGATCCGCGCCAGCGTCGTCGCCGCGCCCACCATGCCCTCCTGGGCGAGGCGGCCGATGGCCGCCATGGACTCGTCCACGTCGTCGCAGACGATGCCGTCGCCGTTCGGGACGACGTAGCCGTCCAGAGCGAGCATGGCCGACTCGATGGCCATTCCCGCCGCAGCGGACAGCTTGAGGGCGCAACCGTACTTCGCCCCGTCGCACACGATCCCCGTCAGGCTGCCGACCATGTTCTGAATCGCCCGGCCGGCGCAGGCCACATCGCCGCCGAGCAGCATGGACGCCCCGGCGGCGACGCCGATCCCCGCCGCTATGGCGCAGGCGCAGATCGCGGAGAGACGGCCGATACGGCTCTTCATGAGGATGGTCAGCAGGTAGCTCAGGGCGATGGCCCGAAGCACCTCTTCCTCGCTCTTCTTCAGCTCGTCGCCCATCACGACGAGGGGAAGCATGGCCGTGATGCCCACGTTGCCGCTCGTGGCGCAGCTCATGGCCGCGAGCCCGAGGCCGCCCATGCGGGCATCGGAGGCTGCCGCGGTGTAGGACTTCACCTTCAGCACCAGGTTATCCTTCGCCATCTCCCTGTACGCGCAGCCGAACCCCGCCCCGACGCCCTTTTCGAGCCCCGCCTCCGCCAACGCGCGGTTCATGGCGATGCCGTCCCTGAGGAAGGCGATGTCCTCAAGGGGGACCGTTTCGGCGAAGGTGTACAGATCGGCGAGTTTATAGGAGAGGATGGTGTCCTTCGAGTAGTCGAAGGTGGTGCCCTTCAGGCTGTCGCGGTTGTCCACCAGAACTTCGCCGTTGCGCTCCAGATACACCACGTTCGTGTGGGTCTTCGCGACGATGGCCCGCCCGACGCCCTTGTCCGTCTCGACCTCCGCCTCCAGGCGAAGTCCGACGCCCTCGTACTCCCAGAGGATGTCCACGTCCACGTTCTTCAGGAACTCGACGGACTTCTTCTCCTCCTCGGGGGTCACCGTGTTCAGCACCTCGAGGCCCGCCTTCGAGTTGCCAGCGACGGCGCCGAGGGCAACGGAGATATCGATCCCCATGCGGTCCGTCCCCGGAATGCCGACGCTCAGGCTGTTCTTGAAGGAATCCTTGTCCATCCGCATCTTCGCGCGCTTCGCCGTTCCACCGACGGCGTCCCGGGCGACAGCCGCCGCATACGCGATCGATACGGGGCCCGTACAGCCCAGGGCGGGGTTGACCTCTTTTCTCAGAATCTCAAGCAAACCGGACATCTCGAATCGTCTCCTTCACAGAGTATGATATGTTATACCCACTATTTTCCATCTCGCGCCATGGCGAAGATCCTCTGGTTCCACTCCTCCTTGAGTCGTATCGCAGTGGGCGTCGAGCCGAGCCCGCCTATCATGGTGCCCCGAAGCTCCGAGGGCAGCAGCTTCTGGGTGTTCGCCAGCGCCCCTATGACCTCATCGGGGGGGATGGCGCTTTCGACGCCCGCCAGCGCCATATCCGCCGCGGCAAAGGCGTTGCCCACCCCGATGCCGTTCCGCTTGATACAGGGGATCTCCACGGGGCCCGCCACGGGGTCGCAGATGAGCCCCAGAATGTTCTTCATAGCAAGGGCCATCCCGTGCGCAACCTGTCGGGGCGTCCCCCCCGCAAGCTGTACCAGCGCGGCGGCCGTCATGGCGGAGGCGACGCCGATCTCGGCCTGGCATCCGCCGATGGACCCCGAGAGCGACGCCCGCATGGCCACCAGGACACCCGAGATCGCCGCGGACAGCAGCGCGTCCACCACTGCGTCGTCCGATGCGTTCCGCTCCTCGGCGACGGTCGTCAGCGCACCGGGGAGCACCCCGCAGGAGCCGGCCGTGGGGGCCGCGACAACGCATCGGGCGCAGGCATTGGTCTCCATGGTGGCGATCGCCCGGGCGACGGCGGTACCGAGGGTCTTTCCGCCGACGGTCTTCCCCTCGTTCACGGCTCGCATCAGCCGTGCCCCGGAGTCCCTGGGGATAAAGCCGGCGACCATATCGTTGTCCCCTGAGATGCCGAGCTGAATCGACTCCTTCATCACGGCCCATATCCGCTCCATCCGGCGCCGGATCTCTTCGTCGGACAGTCCGCTCTGGCACCGTTCGTACTCCATGGCCGCCTGGGGGAGGGAGAGCTTTTTGTCCTCCATGACCCGGAACATCTCGTCGAAGGAGGTGAAGAGTGCGCGGGCGTCGTCCGTCTTCCGGTCAAGGATCGCCTGGAGCGGGAAGATCCTCCGGACGCCCCCCATGGTTCGCAGCGCCTCCATATCGCCGTCCGACGGGGCTTGCCCCATGAGGCACGTCCAGAGCGTGCGGCCGTCCGATTCGGATCTCCTCACGGCGGTCAACCGCCCGCGGAACAGGGACTCCATCGTCGCGGCGTCGAAGGCACCGTCCGTCTCGAGCAAGAACCCCTCCTCGCACCCGGAGAGCGCGATCGCGAAGCCGTCCACCTCGGTCATCATGATCTCGCCGCCGCCGACGGTTATTCCGACGACGCGAAGCTCCTTCCCCTGTCTCGAAAGGCGCATGTCCACGGTGTTCGGATTTCTTTCAGAATCGTACGCCACATGGTAGGTGACGGGGACGTTCCTCCTCGCGGCCTCCTGCAGGGCCGTCCGGACGATCGGCGAGTCCTCCTCGTACCCGAGCAGTCCGGCTACGATCGCCGAATCGCTGAGGTGCCCCTTGTACGTCCTTCCGAGGGCGTTGCCGTAGAAATGGAGCACTATGGCCTCCGGCTCTCCGCCGAGCAGCAGGCGCCCGATGCGCCCGATCCGGAGGACGCCCGCCGTGTGGGAGCTGGACGGACCGGTCATGATGGGGCCGAGAATATCGAACAGGCTGACGAGACGTTCCTGTGCACACATGATGTCGGTTCACCCCTTCTTTTACACTGTCTTCGGACTGTATGTCCTGTCCTTTCCTTTTGCGCGTCGCCTCGGAGCGCCTTGTCGAAGGCTACGGCGGGTTCGGTGCGCCCACATCGGCGACGGGAATCGCCACGTACAACCGAGACTACAGCGGACGTGTCACCCTTCTGCCCGGCGCCCCTCGGGAGGCGTCAAATGGGAGTGGCAAGATATCTGAATGTCAGACATTATGATATGTCCAGCACCACGGAATGTCAACGGGGAAAGCCCTCGCAGGACCGCCGTCGAAGCCCGTCGCCGGAGGGCGACACGGCGTCCCGCCGAGGGGCCCGCACCCCCCTGCTTCGTGAGCAGTTGCGCCGCTCCCCCTTTGGCCGTATGATTTCATTACGCCCTTCACCTGTTCGATCACCCTGCGGACGACGCGCCTGTCGGACACCGCCGGACAACGGAGGAAAAAGAGTGCTCAAACACGCCAACAGGTCGACGCTCTACGACGATATCATGTTCCAGATGGTCAATGCCATCAGGGACGGCCACTGGGCCTCCGGCAGCAGGCTGCCGGGCGAGCAGCTTCTGGCCGGCACCTTCGGGGTGAGCCGGGCGTGCATCAGGGAGGTGCTGAAGGCGCTGACCTACACGGGCGTCCTCGAAGCCCACCCGGGCCACGGGACCTTCGTCTCGAAGAACGCGTCCAAGATACTGAACGGGACGCAGCTGATGGAGGGGATGCTGTCCGACTCCTTCTCCTACTCCGAGCTGATGGAGATCCGCCGGCTCCTGGAGGGGCAGGCCGCCTACTGGGCCGCCGAACGGTCCGATGCCGAGGATATCGAAAGGCTCGAGCACATCCTCCGGGGGGAGGAGCGCGGAGAACCCCTGTACGATATCCACGACGCGTTCCACAACGCCATCATCGACATGGCCGGCAACCGGATGCTCGTGAAGCTTCTCTCCTTTCTCCGCGTCGACATCTGGACCCAGCGGAAATTTCACTCCGGGATCCTCCCCGACGGGGACCGCAGGGAGCACTGGAATGTCCTGAACGCCATCAAGACAGGGTCCCCCGCGAAGGCCAGAAAAGCCATGTTGCAGCACGTGGACTTCTTCTGGAAGAAACAGAGACACGACCAGGAGGATCAGGAGTCCTGAGGATCTCCTTCTGAAGAGCAACCCGTTGCCCTCCCCGAGCGCGCCGTCGCTCGTTCTCGTGAAACGTCCTCACAGCGCTCCTCCAACCCTCTTTCGGACGAGAGAGAACAAACTTCAGCACCGTGGCCTTACCCTTTGAGACAGAGGGGCTCTTCGCTTCGCTCCATCCCCAATAAAAAAGATGCCGGGAGGATTTCCCCCGGCACCGTTCGCTTCGCTTACTTGCTAGCTTCGGCAGCGACTTCCTTGAGGATGTCCGCGCCCACGTCCTTCTCGAGAGGCGGCCACACCGTCTTCTGAGACTTTTCCTTCATCTTCGTCAGTTCCTCGTCGGTGAAGGTGATGATCTTCGTCCCGCCGTCGCTCAGGAGCTTCTCGTAGCGCTCCGTGTCGGTCGGGGCAAGCTCCCAGCGCTTCGTCTGGAAGTTCAGCGCCGCATCGGCAAAGATCTTCTTGTCCCCGTCCGAAAGCCCGTCGTAGGTCTGCTTGTTCATGTACAGATACCAGAACTCCAGGTGGTCGTTCACTCGCAGGTAGTACTTGGCGATGTCTCTGAAGTTCGAGTAGTACCCCTCGGCGCCGGCCCCGATCGCCCCGTTCACGACGCCCGTCTGCATCGCGGTGAACGTGTCGGAGAAGGGGATGGGGGTCGCGAGATAGCCAAGGGCCTCGGCGGTGAGCTCATAGGATTTGAGCGGCGGAACCCGTATCTTTATGTTCTTCGCGACATCGGGGTTACCGGGCTCGGGCACTTCCACGTTCGTGATGATCCCGCCGAAGTACACGGGGTAGCCGGCGATCACCTGCAGATCCTGCTCCTGAAGAATCTTGGTCATGTGCTTCGTCAGGGTGCTGTCCGGGCCGTAGACCTTGCGCGCCTCGTCCCAGTTGGAGACGAGATAGGGCATGGTGAACAGGTTCACTCTGCGGTCCACAGCCGTCCCGAGCGGGCCGACATGCATGTCCACGTCGCCGATGGAGACGCGCTCCTGAACGACGGTGTAGTCACCGAGCTGAGCGGCGGGGTACAGCTCGAACTTGATCCTGCCGTTCGACTTTTCGGTGATCTCGTTGCAGAAGTTCGTAAGGTCCGTGTGGATCGACGCGGTCTCCGGACGGATATGTCCGATCTTGAACGTGTAGGACTTCTCCGCCGCAAAGGCTCCCGTGACCACAAAAACGAGCAGCAGCGCTCCCAACAGTACCTTGCTGATTCTCTTCACCATTCGTCATCTCCTTATATCGGATTTTCTTCTCGTACCACAACCGTCTGTGCGCAAAGAGGCGCTCAACGTCCGCTTTTTTGTTTGCCCCCCTTTCCTTCACTTTCGCCCCACATACAGCCCTCATCCTTCGTCCCACGTGATGCCCGATTGCACCGTTCATGCCCCGCAGCGTTCCCCGGAGCGAATTCCTACAGGCATCATCATCACAAGAGTATCACTTTTTTTTCGTCAATACCCCAGTAAAGACGGCAACCAGACCGAAAGGGGCGCCCAGTAGGTGGTCAGCAGGACCACCGGGATATACCCCAGTACCAGCAATACCATCGTCGGATACAGTATCTCGGAGAACTCGCACTTGCCGATGCGCATCCCGAGGTACAGGATGCTCGCGTAGGGGGGCGTCACTCCGCCCATGGAGAGGTTGACCCCCATGATCGCCCCGAAGTGAACCGGGCTGAGCCCCAGCTCGAGGACAAGGGGGAGAAGCAGCGGGCCGAGGAGGATGATGCCCGTGATGTCGTTGACGATCATGCCGGCGATGAACAGCACGATGTTGATCAGGAGCAGCAGATAGAACTTGTTGGTCGTCAGCCCCATGAGCAGCTCCACCACCATCTGGGGGACCTTCAGCAGGACGAGGGTCTGGCTGAGCATCAGGCAGAACATGATCATGGTCATGATGGACCCCACCGACGTGGCCGACTCCTTGAGCAGCTCGTAGAAGCTCCCCATCTTCAATCCCTTGTAGACCCAGAAGCCCACCGGGATGGAGTAGATGGCGGCCACCGCGGCGGCCTCCGTGGGGGTGAAGATGCCGCCGTAGATCCCGCCGAGGATGATGACGGGCATCAGCAGGGCGGGGAAGGCGTTCGTGAAGCGCGGGACGATCTCCCGTCTCTTCTGTTTGACGCTCTCCTCGGACTCCATGACGAGGTTGAACTTCTTCGCCCAGATGACGTTGATCACCGAGAAGAGGATCGTCACGAGGATTCCCGGGATCACGGTGGACAGGAAGCACGCCAGGATGGATGTCTCGGTGACCCAGCCGTACATGATCATGACGACGCTGGGGGGAATCAGGAGCCCCAGGATCGACGAGCAGGTGACGAGCGCCGTGGCGAACCCTCGCGGGTACCCCTGCTCCACCATCCGGGGGATCATGATGGGCCCCGTCGCCGCTATGCCGGTAAACCCGCTGCCGGATGGCCCCTATGACGGCGCACGTCACGACGGAGACCACACCCAGGCCGCCCCGGACCCGTGCGATGAAAATATCGACGAAATCGAGCAGCGCTTTGGCGATACCGCTACCGCCCATCAACGTGCCGGCGAGGATGAAGAGAGGGCTCGCGAGGAGGGTGGTGTTCACCAGCTGGCCGAAACTCCAGACGAACAGGCTTTTCACGGACACGTTGCCGAAGAGCCCCATGAACATGAGCGCGCCTCCGAAACAGTAGGGAAGCGGGACACTCATCATGAGGAGAAAAATCAGTAATCCGATTGCGATGAGGACAACGGTGACGAGATCCATCCTACTTTACCTCCTTGATGAGCTCGGTGCCGTCAAAGGACCTGTACTCCGATACGTGGCTGAAGAACTCCACGACGGTGTTCAGAACCATGAGGGCGAGCCCGACGAAAATGGCGCTCTCCGCGAGGATCAACGGAATGTAGAGAAGAGGGCTCTCCTTCATCGTGCGAAGGGAGTAGGTGAAGAACCACCACGCCCAGCGCGTGAGCCACAACGCTACGACGATGGAGATCACCGTCTGCGCTATGTTGAAGAGGGCGAAGCTCTTCTTCCGCTTGATCAGCAGCGTGAGAACCCCGCAGGTGATGTGGGTCCTCGTGAAGGAGGCGTGAGCCCCTCCCAGCATGTAGAGCCAGATCGTGGGGAACAGAAGGAGTTCTTCGATCCCCATCAGCGGCATCTTCAGGACATACCGCAGGATCACCTGGATGAACATCAGCACGCCGACGAAGAGCATCAGGAAACTGATGACCGCTCCTTGCACCTTTCCATAGAGATCGTACAGTTTGGACAAAATAAGGACAGCTCCTTTCTACCGCATCATATCGAGTATCTCGTCGATGCTCTTATCCCCGATTCCCAGGGACTCCAGGGTCGTGCCGCAGGTCCAGTAGTCCGTCCCGTGAAGCTGCGAGGCGAGGTCCACCACAAGGCTCGAGAGAGGGGTTCGGAATCCCGCTTTTTCGGCGATCCTGGAGACGGGCGCCACAACACCCGGGACGTCCTCGGTCAGATACCGGCCCCGGACGTTATGGCCCACAAGGTCGGCATAGGGTGTCTCCGGGCTGTTCACGTATTCGTAGATGGTCTTCGTCTCATTCATTCCGTAGTACGTCTTGAGCATCTCGAGGGTCGGCGTGAGGGTGAAGCCCACGGCCTTGCCCGCCTCGACGCGCTCCGCGTCCATCCTGTGCATCTGCTCGCTGATCAGCGGGGTGATCCCGTCCATGTAGTGCCTGAACGTCTTGGGGTGTTTCTCGATGTCGCCGTAGTTGAGCAGCACCGGGAGGGGGTGGAGGGTGAAGTTGACGTTCGACATGTCGATCATCAGAAGATGGTCGAATTTCTCGAAATGGACGTACCCGTCGAAGACGTCGTTGAAGATGCCCAGAACCTCATCGTTCGCCGACGAAGGGGATGTGGCGATGTGAACGGTGAACTTCTTCTTGAAGATGTTCACCACGTCGAAACTCTTGATGCGGCAAGCGTAGGGCATCGTCTCCGTACAGGAGATGGTGACCTTTTTCGTACACCCGAACTTGTCCATCATCGCTTTCAGGCGATAGGCCGCGAAGTTCCCCGGGACGATGAGGATGTGCTGTCCGTCCTCGAGCAGCGGGATCATCTTTTTGAAGATGGGCTCGTGGGCGAAGGACGGGACCACGACAAGAAGCACCGCCGCACCCTTCATGGCGTCCGCTATATCTTTCGTCGCCCCTATGGGGCCGCCGAGGGTCATGTCGCCCTCGAGAAACATCTCCTTCCTCTCTGCAATCCTGGAAAAATCCGGGGCCTCGTCGAGGGGTTCCCACATGGTCACGGGGTACCCCTTCGCCGCTATCTGCGCGCAGAACGCCCGTCCTCCGTTGCCGCTTCCAAGCACCGCGAATTTCAGCACTGTATCATATCCTCCTTTCCCAGATTGAGCGAGACGAACAGATCGCAATCGATCACCTTGTAATCCTCGGAGGCCGCCGGAGACCGGTCGAACACCACCGACTCCAACCGGTCGAGAAAAAACGCGATGTCGCGGGTCGATCCTCCGTCCGTTTCTTCCAGAACCACAGTCCTGTACGGATTTCGCAGGAGCCGCACATCGCCCGCAAAGGGGTGGGCGTAGAACGTGTACCGCCCCCCCTTCACGTAGTCCAGCGCCGTCCGCAGGACGGCATCGGCCGGTCCGTCGACGAACACGCAGGGGTACGAGGCAGCGACGCGGTCATTGTTCGACAGGACCAAAAAACGCCTACAGGGAGAACACGGTCTGCTCATCGAGATCCGTCGCCAAGGCAGAGAGCGCGAGCTCGAAGAGCTTCTTCCGGATGACGTCCTCCGTCTCTTTCTCCTCGTCCGGTTTGCCGATGGGGTTGGGAATGGCGATCCCCTTCACCACCCTGTTGGCGCCCACGGTGAGCGCGACCGGAGGGACTGCCGTTATGAGGACGGCGGGAATCCCGACTCTCTCGATTTCACGGGCGAGCGTTGCACCGCAACGCGTCCCGGTGCCTCAGGTGGATGTCAGGACGATGCCCTCCACGCCCTGTTCCTTGAGAAGCTCCCCCATCTCTCGTCCGTATTTTTCCGCCGAGCGAACGGCGGTCACGTTCCCCACGGTGACCGGATACTTGTCGAAGAGCCCCCCGAAGAGCGACTCCTTCTGACAGGCCCGGGCGACGTCGAGGGGCAGCACTCTGTTCGGGTTCTCCGTGGCCATCACTGGGTCGTACCCTCCGTGGGCCACCTCGAACTCGCCCTTCGCGAGCCCCTCCATCCCGGCGATGGAGTACAAGCACCACTTCGAGGCGTTATGGGCCTCTATCTTGTCCGGGTTCCCCTTGGGGACGATCCCGCCCTCCGTCCCTATGGCGATCAGCGCGCTTCGCATGTCCTTCACCGCCGGTGCGGGAGGAACCCTGTCGAAGACCGGCATGGGGAGCTCCGTCGTGTAGGGCTGCCCCGAGAGCTTCTTGAGCAGCATGTCGACGCCCCTTCGCGCGCCTCTCTTCTCCGCGGTCACATTCACCCGGATCCCCCTGGGGATATACCCCTCCTCGTGCGGGAGGCCGATCGTCTCGCCCCTCAGGAGCTTGACGCCGAGTTGCCCCATGCTTTTGAGGACCTCGCGCATGCTTCGGGCGGAGTCCGAGGTCGGAACGATATAGGTCACTCTTTTGCACATATCCACCCCGGGGCTGCTCGGCTCCATTGCGGCCATGACCGGGAGGCCGAGTTTTTCCGCCACGGCCTGACAGGCGACGGCGCAGGCCATTCCGTAGCGTCCCGCCGCAAACGAGGGCCCCGCGACGAAGAACGCCGCATCGCTCTCCCGCACCCACTGCACGACCTTTTCAGCCAGAACGTCGGGGTTCTCCGCAGCGAAGTTGTCCCCGCAGGATATGGTTCGGACGATCTCGATCGCTCCGTCGAAGGCCGCCTCGAGGCGGCCTTCGACGGAGCGATCGAGTCTATGGAGAAGGGGGTCATTCCCGCCTTTTCCTCGCCCCCGACGCCGCTGTAGAACTGGTTCACATAGTGGACGACTCTTTTTTTATCCATGATCCTCTCCCCCCTCAGCTCAGATCAGCACCGTCGTCAGGGATTCCGCCCCCAGTTCGTTGGTGGAACCCATGATTCCGGCAATCTCCATATCGATGGATCCATCGTCATGCAGGCCGCCAGCATGCCCGCCCGTGATCCGCTCCACGGTCCGTATATCGCCTATCACGGAGAGCGGAGGAAGGGTGACCCGCTGGTTCCCATTGCCGTTCGTCACCACCGCGTCCGCCTCGGGCGTCACGTCAGCGAGGCCGGCCGACGCCCCATCGGAGCCGGCGTATTCGTCCGTCACGATGACGGTCTTGATCCCGCTGCGCTCGAGCAGACGCGTCGTCAGCATGAGGTCCACCTCGGGGTTGCCGCCGCCATCCTCAGACAGGATCACGCCGTCGGTCCCGAGCATCTCCGCCATCTTCGCTATCTGTCTGCAGATCCTCTCCTTGTCCGCAAAGGCCGTCCGGACGGGCGCCACGATGACCCCCGCGAAGTTCAGGGTCTTTCCGTGCTCCGAGTAGAGATCCTCGACGATGGGGTTGTTCTGATGGTGATAGGTGGTGTGCTTGTGGCACGGAGCGGCGCAGTTGCCGCTGACCACCGCCCCGTCCATGAACTCCGTGGGCCGGAAGAGAACGGGCAGGCACCCCTGGGCATTCAGGCCGTAGATGTAGTTATCGTGCAACAGCCCCTGCGCGATGATCTGGCACACGTAGACGACCTTCGGGAGCTCCGGAAAGTCGAAGGGCGACGTCGCGGGGTAGATTTCCGGCTCGTATTCGGCCTCCACCGCGAGGGAGCCGAGATACCGGGCCACATTGATGCCGGCAAGCCGGACGGCTCTCTCATGCTCGTGCTTGCCGAGTCCGTCCACCGGTGCGATGACAAGGGCGACGTTGATCTTTCCGGAGAACAGGCTGTACTCGGCACCGGGGCCCGTCATATCCACAAGGCCCTCCTGAAAGTTCACCATCGTCCCCGTGGTGACGACGCACACTCCGTCCAGCACCACGGTGCTCCCCGTTCCCGCGATATAGTCCGGCTCGGTGCCGCACCCCGGAAAGACGGGGTCGCCGTTGGCCTTCGCCCGGGGTTCCAGGATATCCTTTATCGGAACGATGCGTTTCTCCTCGCCGGGCCGGGCTATCTGCACGTCCACGGACTTGATGAAGCGATCCTGCAGGACCACCGATCGGACATCGTCGGCGTTGATCGTGAGGATCCCGCGGCTGAAGGAGCTTTTCTCCCCGAATGTCACGTCCGAAACGTGCACTCTTCTCAGTTCGAAGGTATCCAAAGTATGTCCCCCCCATTCTCTCTCGATCCCGAGAGGTACGCGCCCCTCTGCGGGCACGATGCTCTCACCGTCAAAGACACACTGCGTCTGTCGATTGTTCGGTTATGCCACGAGTCTGTAAAAAAAGATAAATACCGTACAAGAGGAGGCTATGGCTCTATGGCCGGCCCTCTCACGCTCTTGCCGGACGGGCGCCCCTCCGGCAATCCGGAGGCACCGAGGCGGCACGCCGCCCCATCGCCCCCGGTGCTCCCGCCTCTATCCGTTCACGATCTCCCGCACGAACTGCTCCTTCGTCATCCTGTCGAAGCCCAGCGCCTCGAAGGTTCGGCCTTCGTCGAGGTACTCCCCCACCAGCATGTAGGAGATGGTCCTGAAGGCCTCCATATGGGGCGTTTCGACGCCGGCAAGCTTGGCGAGGGCTATCATGGGCACGAGGGAGTAGGGCAGGTCCTCGTACAGGTACCGGGTGTCGAGCTCCTTCCACCCCTGAATCTTCCGGTAGCACGAGCAGGTCTGCAGCACGTCGTAGATCGTCTCTCCGCTGCAGAAGGCGTACATGTCGCGGTACATCGTCACCATGCCGTCCAGCTCGAAGCCGTAGGCTCTGCCGATGGCCAAGCGCTCCGCATCCACCTTGTCCATGAAGGCGGCGATGGACTTCGTCACGCCGTCGAAATAGGGGTTCCACTCCTCTTTGTTCTCCACCCGGGAGAGGTTCATCACGAGGGGGATGGGGTGCACGATGGCCTGGAAGTTGGTGAGGCTTGACTCGAGGGCGTTTTTCAAGCCGCGCATCTGCGGGAAGAACGGCCGCATCTTCTCCACCACATACTCCGTCTTATGGGCCGGGATGGCGGCGATGCCCACGTACTCCTTGTGCCCATTCACATTGACGAGCCCGGGAGCCCACGCGCGGCAGCAGTATATCAGCTGGTTGCACGCAACCGGTATGAAATCCTCGGCCCCGCAGCCCTTCGCCCTCTTCCAGAACGCATAGGCCCCCAACGTCGACTCCGGGAACAGCAGCACGATCTGGTCCTTCTTGATGTACGGGGCGCACTTCTCGGCGACGGAATCGTAAAACGCCGTGGGGATCACGACCGCCACGAACTCCCTGTCGGGGGTCAGGACATCCTTCATCTCCGTGCTCGCCAGGGTCACCGGGGCGAAGCCGTTCAGGTCGTCCTGCATCTGGATGCCGCCCTTGGCGTTAATGGCGGACACTAGCTCCGGATACACGTCGTAGAGTTTGACGTCGTGCCCCTGCAGGCCCAACAGCCCGGCGATAGCCTGTCCGGCGTGCCCTCCGCCGACAACCGCCCACTTCGTCCCGTTCTTGCCCATGACCAACACCTCTTCCGTATACTCTGTTCTCTCCTATGCCCGTTCTCGCGATAGCGCAAAAAGGGGTGTCATACAAAACAGGGCGCTTGCGAAACAGGCTGAAAAGACATTCGCTGTCACGAAGCGCCGTCCAGAGCCGGAGATGCCGTGGGTGTCCCGCGACGGGCACCCACGGCAGACCTGTCTTTTAGTACTCCACGAAGGCGTACTTTCCGCCGACGCCCTTCTCCACCGCTCTCTTCCACGCGAGGGAGGCGACACCGATATCCATGGCCCCTGTCCCGATGGGAATGCACAGCACCCGAAGGTCCTTCTCGGGGGCGCTCTTCTTGCCCGCGGCGATCTCGCCGATGGTGGCGTAGATGTTCTTCTCGGTGATGGTTCCGGCAATGCCGAGCTTGCCGAGCGCCCCTCTGTGGAGCGTCTGCCCGATATGGTCGACGACGATCCTGTCGGCCTTCAGGATGCACTCGTCGGTGCACTCCTGGTAGGAGCCCATGGGGAAGAGGAATTTGCCCGGCGTGAACCACTCGAACTTGAAGAACTCATCCTTCGACTGGGTGACGCAGACGCACACGTCGGCGTCGGAGGCCTCTTCGGGCGTCTTCGCGATCTGGATGTCGCCCTTCACGAACTTTTTCATGTCCTGGGCGTATCTCTCCGCCGCTGCTTGGCTGATGTCGTACACCGACACATGGGTGATGTTGAAGAGCTCGGCGATGGCCATGGTCTGCGTGTGCCCCTGCATGCCCGCGCCGTAGAGGCCGAGGCGGAGGTCCTTGCCCTTCTTGTACATGTACTTCAGGGCGACGGCGGTCTGTGCGCCGGTGCGCATATTCGTTATGTGCGCGCCGTCCATGACGGCCCGGAAGTGCCCAAGCTGCGGGTCGATGAGCATGATGAGGGAGGTGATATAGGGCAGCCCCTGTTTTTTCCTCGCCCCCAGAAAACCGCCGGCCCACTTTATGCCGGCCGTATCGGACCAGCCGACGTAGGCGGGCATGGCGTTCATGAAGCCCTCATAGGCCGGATAGGAAGCCACCTCACCGAGGTCAAGGTTGACCTTCGTGGGGTTGACCACCGTCTCGTCCCCCATGCCCTTGAACGTTTTGTCGACGCATTCGACGACATCCTTCATGGTGACCAGTGACTGGACCTCTTTCTGGCTCAGAAGCAGCGTCTCGATCTTCATGTTTCGTTCCTCTCCCTTCGTTTTTGGTTCCTCGGAACCAGGCTATATGTCCAGGGGCGAGTTGAAGATGGCGGACCACGCAGCGATAATGTGCTCCACCATGGCCTGCCTCGCCTCTTTCGGCTCCCTGCTCTTCAGGCATCGCAGCAGTTTGGCGTGGTTGTACATCACGTTTTTCAGCGTCTCGGTGTGGTACTCCCGATACCGCTCCCTCTGGATGGCGATCTCGTTGTGGATGGACCCCAGAATTTGCGTCAGCATCTTGTTTCTCGCTATCTCCGCCAGCTTGTCGTGAAACTTCATGTGCATCTCATGGTAGAGATCCAGGTCGTCCGTCTCGAAAAGCAGCCCCTCCAGCTCGTCGAACTCCTTATCGCTGCCCCGCTTTGCGGCGTAATAGGCCACCTGCCCCTCGACGAGGCAGCGGGTCTCGATGAGCTCCTTCAGTTCGATGCCGCCAAGGGAATTCAACTCTTTCTTCGCGAAGTAGGTGAGGATGCTGGCGTTCTCCGCGAGGAAGGTTCCGCTTCCCGGCTTCGTCCACACTATCCCTCTGTTCGCCAGGACCTTCATGACCTCTCTGATGCAGTTCCGGCTGACCTCGAAGCGCTCGGCAAGCAGCTGCTCCCCGGGGAGCTTCTCCCCAGGCGCCCACTGTCCATTCTCGATGGCGGAATAGAGCTGATGGAGGACATCCTCATGAAGGGTGGATCGTGTCGCGGCTGTGAGCAATTTGTACTCCTCTCCGGAGCAGTATGAGATCAAGCTGTAGGATAACTGAGCAACTGGTTCATATATAATCTATTAATTCTCTTTTTTTGTCAATACCGTCCGACACCGGATGGGCGGAAGGAGGAGCGGCATGACGGCGCGGGGACAACGGGGTGCGTTGCAGGAGACGGACATTCCCCGGTCCTTTTCGGAGGGTAAAGTCCGGAGCGCGCTCAACAGCCCCGGGCCATGTCCTCGCCCGACGGGCGGGCCTTGTTTTCTACGGCGCTGTGACGGGGGGATACCCCGACGCGTCAGGCCGGATTGGTCGCCCCGGACGCGTCGGAAGCGGCGGGTACTTTGACAAGAGGGTCTTCACCCCTGGGAGATAGGGGGGCGGAGCCTCTGCCTGTCACCATCACCAACCAGAGAGTCCTCACTCCTGGGGGGTAGGGGCCAGCGCGCCGTGTTCCGCGCGATGGCCCGCCGTCGTCGTCGCGCTCGAGGTGACGGAGGGCACGCTGGGCGATACAAGACGCTGAACGGTTTGGACAGGGTCTGGTTCAGTCTGGTTCGGTCTGGTTCGGTCTGGTTCGGTCTGGTTCGGTCTGGTTCGGTCCGGTCCGGTCTGATCCGGTCCGGTTCAGCCCCGTCCGGCATGCCGGACGGGTCTGAACCGGGAAGCGGGTGTTTCTTGATTTATTGTGCGGGGTTCTTCCGTTCGTCCAGGATGTCCAGAACGGTCTCCTCGATCTCCCCCATATGGGCGGCGACCTTCGAGGCGTTGGTGATGGTCTCCTCGATGTCCCGCCCCACCACGCCCTGCGCCTCGAGGGCGACACCTCTGGAGGCCATGACGGCCGCATGGTAGGCCTCCATGGCTCCCGTCCCGACCTTGAAGGCGCAGGACTCCTTGGCGCCGTCGCAGAGCATCCCGAGCAGGTTGGACACCACGGCTTGGACGGCCGCCTTTGCTTTGTCCGTATCCTCCGTCATGAGCCAGGTCATGCCGGCGGCGGCTCCGGCCCCCGCCGCGAAGGCGCAGCCGCAGGTCGAGCTGAGGCGCCCCGTGCGGCTCTTCACGTAGGCCGTGGCGAGGTGGCTCACGAGGAGGCCATGGGCGATCTTCTCGTCGCTCATCTTCTCATGCCGGCCGTAGAGCGCCACGGGGATGATGGCCGTGATGCCGTGGTTTCCGCTCCCCGCGCTGCTCATGACGGGCATGGGGACGCCGCCCATCCGGGCGTCCGACGCGGCGGAGCTCCAGGCTTTTATCCTCGTCCCGATGTCCGCCCGGCTTCTGTCCGGGTAGGCCTCCCGGATGGAGCGTCCCACACCGAGCCCCACGCCCTCTTCGAAGCCCCTCTCCGCTATGGCGAGGTTCATCTCGACGCCCCGGAGGAGGAAGGCCTCATCCTCGGCGTCCATCTCGTCGGCGAGCTTCATGACGTCGTCCCAGGTCATGGAGGCCACGGCCTCGGCGGCGGTGCATCCGCCGCTGCTCGTTGCCGCGCCGGCGTCGTACGTCACCGCGCCGTCCCGCGTCACCTCGACGATGTTCGAGTGGCTCTTCGCGATGGTACACGATGCCCTGTGCCCGCCGCCGAACACCTCGGCCCTCACGTAGACGCCGTGCACCGTTCTGTCCACGACGAGGGAGACCTTCCCCTCGTCGAGCAGCCTTTTCGCCTCGCCCACTGCGGCCGCACAGCTCTCCTTGAGCACCTCGAGCCCCCACTCGGACTTCCCCGAGACGAGGGCGAGGGCGGCGGCCACGTCGTTCCCTTTGAGGCCGTCCGTCCCCGGAATGCCGACGGTCGCGCCGTTCTTGAACACATTGGAGCTCAGCAGGACGTGGACTCTCTCGGGCTTCGCCCCGAGCTCCTCCCTGGCTCTCGCGACGGCCAGCGCCACGGCCACCGGCTCGGTGCACCCCAGAGCCGGCTTGACCTCCTCACGGAGAAACTGCTTCAGCGATATTTTCCCTGTACACCCCACGATACGGGATCCCCCCTTTTCCTCCTTGTGCCCCTACCTCTTCGTGGCGTAGACGCAGTCGCGTATGTGATAGAGGTACTTCTCCGGCGTCTTCGGATCCACCACGCACCCGGGACCGAGGATCACGCCCCGGTGGCCGCCCTGGGCCCACGCATGCTCCACTTCCTTCCCGATCTTCTCCTCGGCGTCCTTCTCAAGCAGCACCTTCAGGTGGCTCAGGCCCCCGAGGAAGCATTTGTCCGTCAGCTTCCGCGCCTCCTCCATGCTCGGACCGTCGTCCTGGTCGTGCCAGTTGAGCGCCTGCACGGGGTAGTCCGCGCACTCCTTGAACATGATCTGGGATCCGTGGATGTGCAGCACGTTGAACCACGTGATGCCCTTCAGAGCCTCGAGTATCCGGAGGTCGTACTTCCGGACGAACCGCTCCTGCTCCTCGAGGGTGATCTTGTCGTAGCACGACATCTGCGTCGAGAGGAAGACGCCCTCCGCCCCACGCTTCATGCTCTCCGTCAGGTAGCCGATGGTGGCCTCCGTGATGACCTCGAGCCCCTTCTCCACCTTCTCGGGGTCCTCGCGCATGTGCTTGAGGAGAGCTCCCTCGCCGGCCATCTTCATGGCGTTCGTCAGGGGGCTGAAGGCCGTCTGGATGAGGGGGACGTCCTTCGGGATATCCAGCATGGCAAGCCGAAGCCCTTCGAGGGCGTGAAGGTATTCGCCGTCGGTGCCGCTGAAGCGGCGGAGCTTCGTCCAGTCATCGGCGCTGTGTATGGCGGGCTCCGCCGCCACGGTGGCGATGTCGAAGCCGGGGGTGAACTTGAGGTTCACGCCCCAGTCGATGGTGGCCAGCATGCCGTAGGGGGTGAACTTGATGAAGTCCAGGTCGTACTTCCTCTGGTACTCGAGGGACAGCTCCGCAAGCTTCCTCGGATGATGGTCAAGGTTCGGAAAGTGCCGCCAAAGGCTGAAGGGCAGCCGGTCCGTCTCTTTCTTCAGCAGCGCTGCCTGGATTCGTTCCCGTCGGTTCAATGTGCTCAGTCCTCCTTATACGATATGATCCCGTTTCCGGGCTTCGTCTTCAACTTCGCAATCCTGCCATGGAGCGATGTCCAGGCGTTTGAACAGGGACTGCCTCAGGGCCGTCCTGTCTTTTTCCCTCAGAGAGCGGATGAGCATGGCGTGCGCATCGATACCCTCCTTCATCTGCTCCGCCTGGTAGATCCACCGGTGGAGCGTGCACCGGATCTGATAGGAGATGTTGATCAGCATCTTCTTGGTCCAGAAGCACCCCTCCTTCGGGAGGGAGTACAGAAAGAGGTGGAAGTCCATCTCCCGCTCCGCGAACTCGAAGGACTTCGTCTCCTCGGGATCGTCGGAGCGAAGAATCTCCTCGAGCCGCCGGTTGAGCTCCTCCGCCCGGGCCAGCTCCTCCTCGCTCGGTCCCCCCCGGGAGAGGAGGAACTCGAAGAGGTTGTACTCGAGAAGGGTGCGGATCTTGTTGATCTCCCGGACCTCCTCCTCGAGGAAGTCCGCCACGAACCATCCCCGGTATTTCACGGCCACCACGAGCCCCTGCTCCTCGAGCTCCTTGAGGGCCTCCCGGATAGGGGCCCGGCTCAGCCCGAGGGTCCGGGCGAGCTCCCGCTCGTGTATCCGGTCCCCGCAGCACAGCGTCCTCTTCTGAAAGATCTGCTCCCGGACATATCGGTCCACCCGTTCCTTCAGCTTTTCACCCGAGTCCGCCGCGGGTCTCCGTGCCTTCACGATGCGGCTTCGTTCCGCTGCGTGATCCTCTTTGACATGGACGACGTTCATTCGCCCACCTCCTCGAAGAGGGTGGATATCACGGAGAAATCCTCCCCCTCACAGGCCTTGCCCAGCATGAGGTAGAGCTGGTAGGCCAGGTTCGCCATGGGGAGTGGGAGATCTCCTCCCTCGCCCAGGCCGATGCGCATGTCCTTTTTCATCAGGGCGAGGGTGAAGTTCGGCGCGAAATCCCGCTTCGCCATCTTCATGAACTTCGATGCGAAGATGGGGGAAGCGCCGGTGCTCGCCGACACCACATGGTAGAGCTTCTCGAGGTCCACGCCGAGATGGCGGGCAAGCCGGAGCGCCTCCGAGACGATCACGGCGTTCGATCCGACGATGAGCTGGTTGACGGCCTTCACCGCCTTGCCGGCGCCGACGCCTCCCACATGGACGATCTTCGCCGCGAGCACCTCGAGGACGGGGCGGACCGTTTCGAGGGCATTCTCGGCCCCCCCGGCGATGACGGTGAGCGTTCCCTCCTCGGCCCCCTTGACGCCGCCGCTGACGGGCGCGTCCAACACGCGGAGACCCGCCATATTCCGCCTCGATGGCCTCCATGGACCGCGGCGAGGCTGTGGACATCTCCACGAGGACGGCTCCCGGCGCCATGGCGTCCATCAGGGACGGCCGGAGGAGCAGCTCCTCCATCTGGCGGTCCCCCGGGAGGATGGCGATCAGGCAGTCCGCATCTCGGACCGCCGTCTCCGGGGCGTCATACAGCGTCGCGCCCATGCCCTGCAGCGCATGGGCCGGTTCAGGGTTCCGGTGGACCGTCACCCGCACCTCCTGTCCCGCCAGGACAAGCCGCTTCGCCATGGGGAATCCCATTTTCCCGGTTCCGAAAAAGGCTATGCGCATCGTGGTTCCCCCTTCTCCCGTCGCGCCCTCTGTAAAGTAGGGAGGGCGCGACACACCCTTTTCTCTACGCTACTTCTTCGCCGTCTCCAGGACCGTCCTGTGGACCAGCTCGAGGCGCTCCTCGGGCGTGGCGGGGTCGATGACGCACCCCGGAGCCAGGATGATCCCCTTGCCGCCCTCGTTGCGCTTCACCACTTCACGGACCTCGGCCACCACTTCGTCGTTCGTCTTCTTCAGCCAGTTCTTTCCCCAGCTCAGCCCGCCGATGAAGACCTTGTCGCTCACCTTCCGGAGCTCCTCCATGGATGGGCCGTCGTCCCGGTCGTGCCAGTTGAAGGCCTGGACGGGGTAGTCCTGCATCTCCCGGATGTAGGTGTTCGCCCCGTGGAGGTGGAGCACGTTGAACCATGTCCTGCCCTCCACGGCCTTCAGGATCTCGAGGTCGTACTTCCGGACGAACTCGTCGTGGGTCGGCAGGTCCAGGATATTGGACGTGGAGAGCTGGGACGCGAAGAACAGGCCGTCGGCCCCCAGGGCGACCGTCGCCTTGGCGAACTGGATGGTGGCCTCGGTGATGATCTCGAGGGCGCGCCGGACTCTCGCCGGGTCCTGCTTGACGTGCTCCGCGAGGAGGGCGGGCGTGCTCAGCTTCGCCGCGGTGGTCATGGGGCTGAACACCGTGTTCACGAAGGGGATCCGCTCGTCCATCATGGCGAAGAGCAGACGCTGCGCCTCGAGCACGATGGAGTACTCCCCCTCGGTGCCCGAGACGTAGTGGACCTTGTCCCAGTCCTCCACCCTCTCGACGAAGGGCTTGTGGGCCACGGGCGCCTCGAGGAAGCCGGGGAACACGTCGAGGTCGATGCCGTAGTCGATGGTGGAGTACATGCCGATGGGCATGAACTTGATGAAGTCCGTGTCGTACTTTCTCTGGGCCGCCATGGTCAGTTCGGCCAGCCGTCTCGGATGGCGGTCCTTGTTGGGGAAGTGCATCCAGAGGCTGTAGGGGATCCTGTCCGTCTCCTTGAAGTGGAGAGCGTTCTCCACGCGCTGCTTGTGGGTCATCTTCATGTTTCTTCCTCCTTAGTGATAGGGTCTCGTTCTTATCTGACCGGGAGATCGGGCAGAAGGTCCTCGCGCTCCATGAGAGGGAGCATCGTCCCGGCGTTTCGCTTCTCGGCCTCGCGCCATATCAGGTCGCCGAGGGCCAGGTCGCAGATGGCCATCCCCACGTTCAGGGAGAGGATCCGCTCCTGCTGCGACTCCCTGCCGGGGATCTTTCCCAGGAGGACGTGGCTGATCTGCCCCGTCACCGGGGGCTTTACGCTGCCGAAGGCCTCGGGTTCCGTCGCATACCGGTCCCAGAACTGCTTCGCGTCGTCGATGAAGATCTTGTCCACGCCCTCTATGACGTCGGGGTGCCACGCCCGGGCGAGGTCGAGGCCGATGCAGAGAGTTCCCGGCCGTATCCAGTCGAGGTGGAACGTGGGGGTCCGGACGCCCGCCGAGACCACGATATCGGCCTGGCGCACCGCCTCCTCCGGGGTGGCGGACACGAGCCTCGAGCGGAGCCTCGGCTCCATG
>ENA-UOOM01001137-UOOM01001137.1-fermentation-metagenome-genome-assembly--contig:-NODE-1137-length-26733-cov-4.746195_pt1 | contig 26733 bp, 24 predicted proteins | sample MGYA00245781_ERZ724031 | MGnify/ENA primary metagenome ERZ724031 (study PRJEB28704, sample SAMN03018317) | fermentation metagenome | biome: anthropogenic terrestrial biome; feature: soil; material... | reverse complement strand
TGTAGTATCACCAACAGGTATCGTAATAGGTGAACCTGTGTCTTCGGCTGCGTCTCCTCTTCTTAACCCATCTGTAGAATCCATGGCAATACATCTTACTACATCGTCTCCTAAGTGCTGCGCTACTTCAACGATGAGGCTTTTTCCATGATTATCTATTTTTATGGCATTGTATAGCTTGGGTAAATTTTGAAATTCAAATTTTACGTCAATGACTGGGCCGATGACTTGTGTAATATATCCAATGTTTTTAGCCACTCTTTTGCCTCCAATCTCTTGTTTACTTGTGTTCAAATTTTATTTTGCAGAATTTGCCCCTGCAACGATTTCAGCGATTTCTTGTGTAATTTGCGCTTGCCTTGCTCTATTATAACTCAAGGTTAACTCTTCAATCATTTCTTCCGCATTGTCTGTAGCCGCTTCCATTGCAACTCTTCTTGCTCCTTGTTCGCTTGCGGCTCCCTCTATCATTGCTCCATAAATGGTATTCATAATATATTTGGGAATGATATATTCAAGTACACTTTCTTCGCTAGGTTCATATTGCATTGTGGCTGAAATACTCTTACTTTTTTCATTTTCTCCTGTTTCCAGACTGTCCTTATCTAAAGGCAATATCCGTACACATTGAGGTTTTTGACTAATAGTAGATATAAATTTTGTATAGGCAATATATACTTGATCGAATTCTCCTGATTCAAATAGAGAAATAACCTTATCACCGATCTGCCTAGCCTCTTGGTAGGAAGGTTCTTCTGTATTTACATGAAAGGTAGATGCAACATGGTAATCCCTATTTTTGAAAAATTCTATACCTTTTCTCCCTACAACCATAAAACTCATATCATCTTTGTTTTCTCTATGGGAAAGGGCTAATTTAATTACATTATTGTTATATCCACCTGCTAAACCTCTATTTGCTGTAATGACAATGACTAGAGATTTCTTGCCTTGACCTTTCATTAAATAAGGGCTTGTTGGTTTTCCTACTTGTTGAGAAGCTAATTCTTTAACCGTTTGAATCATCTCATCAAAATATGCCCTTCTGGCTTCAGCTTTTTCTCTGGCCTTTCGGAGTTTGGACGATGCAACCAATTCCATTGCATGTGTGATTTGCTTTGTACTATTTACGCCCTTAATTCTCCTCTTAATCGCCCTCATATTATCAGCCATAGATTTTCACCTCTTTCCCTTAGATCCCTTTAAAGCCTTGTTTAAATTTCTGGATCATCTCACCTATCTGTGAGCTCATCTCATCTGTAAGACCTTGACCCTCTTTAATACTTTGAAGGAGTTCACGGTATTGTCTATCTGCATAACTAATAAGCTGTCTTTCAAATTCCTTGAATTGGTCTAAAGGAATGTCCTTAGTATAATCATTCGTAACAGCATAAATTACGATAGCTTGATGCTCAACCTTCATAGGAGAGTATTGATCTTGCTTTAAGAGTTCTACGATACGTTCCCCTTTTTCTAGTTGAGCTTTGGTACCTTCATCTAAGTCGGATCCAAATTGAGCAAAAGCTGCTAATTCCTTATACTGGGCGTATTCAATTCTTAGAGGCCCTGTTAATTTTTTCATTGCTTTTATCTGAGCCGCGCCACCTACTCGAGATACAGAAATCCCTGGATTAACCGCGGGTCTGACTCCTGCAAAGAAGAGTTCAGATTCTAAGAATATTTGACCATCTGTAATGGAAATAACATTCGTAGGAATATACGCCGAAATATCTCCTGCTTGTGTTTCTATAATAGGAAGAGCCGTAATAGATCCGCCATCCTTAAGTTTTGCCGCACGTTCTAATAATCTAGAATGCAGATAGAATACATCCCCTGGATAGGCTTCCCTTCCTGGTGATCGTTTTAATAATAAAGACATTGTACGATAAGCTACTGCATGTTTTGATAAATCATCGTAGACAATAAGTACGTCTTTTCCCTTTTCCATAAAATATTCAGCAATCGTTACTCCACTATAAGGTGCAATGTATTGAAGTGGAGATAATTCACTAGCAGTTGCTGCCACTACGATGCTATAATCCATTGCGCCGTGTTCTTCAAGCTTTCCTACAACTTGAGCTACTGTAGAAGCTTTTTGACCAATAGCTACGTAGATACAAATAACATCTTCTTCCTTTTGATTGATAATTGTATCAATAGCGATAGCACTCTTTCCTGTCTGTCTATCACCGATAATTAATTCCCTTTGACCTCTTCCAATAGGAATCATAGAGTCGATAGCTTTATATCCCGTTTGCAGTGGTTGCGAGACGGATTCTCTCTCAATAACGCCAGAAGCTTTTACTTCAATAGGTCGTGACTTATTGGTATGTATCGTGCCCTTTCCATCGATGGCTTGTCCCAATGAATTGACAACACGTCCGATAAGTTCCTCTCCTACTGGTACCTCTACAATTTTACCCGTGCTCTTTACGATATCTCCCTCAACAATACTGCTATCATCCCCTAAAAGAACGCAACCAATATTATCTTCTTCTAAGTTTAGGGCCATGCCATAAACCTCATTAGGAAACTCAAGCAGCTCACCAGCCATGGCGTTGTCTATGCCATGTACTCGGGCAATTCCATCTCCTACCTGAAGAACAGTACCAATATCTCTTACTTCTAGCTTTTGCTCGTATTGCAGTATTTGCTCTTTTATAATTTTACTGATTTCTGCAGCCCTAAGATTCACTTAATCACCTCTGTTTCTTCTAATCCAATATTCTGCAAATTGCTTCGTAATACATTCAACTGATTACGTACACTTCCGTCAATAACTTGTTCCCCTATATAGATGACCAAACCACCAAGGATAGATTCTTCAATAATATTTTTAATTATTACCTTTTTTCTCGTCCTCTTTTCAAGCTGTTCTTGAACTTTTTGCATATGCTCGTCTGTAAGTTTAATAGCCGAAAGAACAGAGGCTTCCAAGATGTTTTTTTCACTTAAATAACTTTCTTTAAAGGCTAAAAATATAAGTTCTAATTCAAAGAATCGATTCTTTTTAAGTAAAACCATTAGAAAATTATATAAGAAATTATGGATCCTTTTATCAAATACCTTTTGAAGAATTTCCTCTTTCTCTTCCTTTTGAACTTGAGCACTCGTCATAAGTTGCCACATTTTCTTTTCCTTTGTCAACTCTTCGACTACCATTTCAAGTTCTTGGTACATTTCATCTAATATATTGTTTTCTTTAGCGATTTCTAGAAGTGCCGTAGCGTATCTTCTGCTCCCTAAACTCACTTGACTTCACCAACTTTTTTGATAGAATCCAAGATTAATTGTTCGTGTTTTGCTTTGTGTAAGCTTTCTTTTATAACTTTTTCTGTAGCATACATGGTTAAGTCAACAATATTTCCTCTGACCTCTTCTAAAGCTTTTTTCTTTTCTAAATTGATTTCAGCTTTTGCACGCTCTTGAATTTTCATTGCTTCTTTATTTGCTTCTTCAATGATTTCGCTTTTTCTATCTTTCGCTGTATTGATCGCTTCTTCAATGATTTCCTTTGAGCGCTCTTCAGCTTTGGCTAATTTAGCAGAGTATTCTGCCTTATATCCTTCTGCTTCTGCTTTTAATGCTTGTGCATTCTTTAGTTCTAAAGACACATCATCAGATCGCTTCTGAATAAAGCCATTTATTTTTTCATAGAAAAAATGCTTTATTATGAAGAAAAATATAAGAAAGTTAGCCATGTTAAATATGATATTTTTCACACTAGCGGTAACTAAACTTGCGTTTTCCAAGATGAACCTCCTTTCCAGTAAGCCGTAGCCCATATCCAATCGAACTTCACTCCTGCTCGTTCTCTTGGACGTGCCTGACATGCTCACTTCTAGGCTGCTCTCGTCGTCCCTTTGGTCCTAGACAGCAGCAGAACTGATGCAAAAGATCTAATTTTTAAATAAATGGATTTGCAAATATTAGAATTAATGCAATAACTAAAGAATAAATCCCTGTTGTCTCTGCAACCGCTTGACCTAATAGCATAGTTCTTGTAATTTCTCCTGCTGCATCTGGTTGACGACCTACTGCTTCTGCACCTTTTCCTGCTGCAAAACCTTGACCAATACCAGGTCCTAAACCTGCGATCATAGCTAATCCTGCACCTATTGCTGAACACGCTTTAATTATTTCTATTCCTGTTATCATTTTTGTTCCTCCTTAAATTTAATATTATTTAATTAGATTTAAATCAACTCATTTAGTCCATGGCCATAGCAATAAATACCATGGATAGCATAACAAAGATAAAACTCTGCAATAATCCTGAGAAGATGTCAAAGTACGCATGGGCTAAAATCGGAATAACTAAGGGGACTTTCATTAAATTCGTTAATCCTGTATAGAGCAACCCCATAATAATGGTTCCACCAAGCAAATTACCAAATAGACGGAAACCTAAAGATATGGGATTTGCTAATTCTCCCATAATATTCATAGGGAGAAGAAAAGGAAACGGCTCTATGTAGCCCTTTAAATAAGTACCTATTCCCTTTGACTTAATAGCAAAAAACTGTGTCAAAATAAAGGTTAGTATGGATAGTGCTAGTGTCATGTTCAAATCTGCAGTAGGTGGTCTCATACCAATCAGCCCTACGGTATTTGCAAAAGCTAGGTATACTATAAGAGTAAGCATATAAGGAGCAAAACTCATATTCTTTTTTCCCATAGTAGATTCCACCATATTATTCATGGTAGTGACAATTAACTCTGAAATGGTTTGCATTTTTCCTGGTACTGTCTTCAAATTTCGAGTAGATACTACGCATAATATAATAATTACAGCCATAACCATCCACATATTTATGGTAGACGTAGTAATCTGAATGCCAAGTATTTCAGCATAAATCTTAGGACCTTCTGCCAAATATATCACCTCCTTCTACATTATTAACTTCATTAGCTTCTTTCTTTTTTGAAACAATACTGGATAAAACTATAACTATTTTTAATATGAATAATCCAATTATTGTTCCTACTATATTGATTTTTGGATTGGTCAGAGATATGTAAACAACCACTCCAGTTAAAAGGTACCTTATGCTATATTGGGAAAATACATATTTTTTAGCTGCTTCAGGATGCATCTTAACAGACTTTCTAAGGGTTAATTCTAATAATCGAAAACTTAGTAGACTATAAATCAGACTAAAAGCAATTCCTCTAACAAAAGTAGCTCCATTATCCATTAAAAAAAAAGAAATAATCCCTAGACAAACTCCTATAATTACAGATCTTTTTATGATAGTTCTATTTTCTAATTCTTTTATAGGTATCATCCTTTCGGTTTGCGCCAGATTTCATTCCTATTACAAATAAATTTCGAAAAGCCGTTAATACACCTAAAATCGTGAAAATCAGTAAAAGTATATTTCCTGTTGAAAACACCGTATCTAAGTACTTGCCTAAGAAAAAGCATCCAATAATAGGTATAAACATCGATAATCCAACCTGGCTCAGTAAAGCGAGATTTTCCAGAGGATGTCTTTTATTTCTACTCATGGTCTTCTCCTTTTCTAGCATTGAATAATATATGTATTCTTATTCAATCTAATTTTCACTGTTATTTATTAATATTAAATCCTGATCATTTTTACTATGTATAGTGCGAGTTTCACACTTTATAACGAGAATTAAAGTAAGCTTTAGGAGCTTAAATTTAAGTATGAGTAAGGTCTAATCCTATGAAGACTCAGGGTTTTTGTTAAAATTATCACTTATGAAATTATAGTTATACTTTTCAATAAGTAATAAAACTATCCTTCTATACCCACTTCCATCATATTGTATTTTTTTGTTTATGGATATAGTATATAACATCTTTTTAGATTAATCAACACTTCTATGTTTTTAGCGACAAATTTTTATAAATATAAATTTCGGGTTTTATAGCATTATATGTAGCTTTCTTTTATGTTCTTATTAAAATTTTAAAATTAAAGGGTTTTTCTTTCAGATCATTATCTTGAAAGAAAAGCCTTATGGTCTCCTGTAAGGTTTATGTTTGTATATTAATTAACTAAGTGCCCTCTACATTATAAAGTTAGAAAGCTCCCTTAACGCATTAATATTGTAATGTAGGAGACAATTTTTTTTGTAGTAAAATCATTTCAAATTAGATCAATGAATCAAAATAGCCGTCCTAACAATTTTTTTATTAAAGAGTAAACGTTTTCTCAAAACCTAAAAATTAGACGCTATGAATAAATATCCGAAAACTCTATGGAAATCAACTCTGAGCGAATAGGCAATACTTTTACTTCATTGCCACTTTTCTCTTGTTTCCCTACCGGCAATTGTATGATAAACTTGCTGCCACAATTCGCTTTGCTATGTACTTCTATCTTGCCTCCTTGCATCTTTACAAAAGCGTATACGATAGACAAACCTATGCCACTGCCTTCACATCTTCTTGTTAAGGAGTCATCTACTTTAGCAAAGCACCTAAATATAAATGGTATTTGATCTTCTGGAATACCTATTCCATCATCTTCTACAATTATGGTAATGTATTCTTGCCCATCTTGAATGTTTACCAGTACATTTCCATTTTCCTTTGAGAATTTTATTGCATTTGAAAGTAAATTTAATAATATCCTTTCGATAAGATCAGGATCAAAGGGTATGATTTTTTCTTCTACATCTGTATCAAATGTAATAGATATGTGATTGCCACTATTGTTACGATTCATATATTCTGCCACAGACAATACCATATCTTCTACTATTTGGACAATATTGTTTTCAGCTATTACGACTTCATAAGCTTTGGCATTGATTTTTGAAATATCCATAAGATTATCTATAAGTCGCCACAGACGATAGCTATTTTGCTTTGCAATACTTAAATACTTGTCCCATTTTTCTGGTGGATTTTCTGACTGCAACAACTGTATGACACCTAATATAATATTTATGGGCGTTTTAAATTCATGAGACATATTTATATAAAAACTTGTCTTTAGTTCTTCGTATTCTAAAGTGGTTTTTAGTTTTTCTTGCTGGATTTCTAATTCTAATTTCATACGCTCTGTCTTTTTATATTCTGATACATCTTGCAGGATGATCAAGGTGCTATCTACATCGTAGGAAGTGGTCGTAATTAGTATATCTAGTTTTGTCCCGTCCTTTTGTATTAAGTCTGCTTCTTGATTCTTGTAATCTGCACTTCCAATTATGGATTCTTCTTTTACCTCTATATAGTCCCACAGAGAATTTTCTTCCAACTCCTCTTGGCTCGTCAAACCTAATATACTCAATCCAACAGGATTTGCTAGAACGATTTTACCCTTGGAATGTACAAATATTGCTTCTGGCAATAACTGTACGAGATTCTCATATTTTTCCCTGCTTTCTTGAAGTATTTTAAGAGGTATGGTCATATTCACTTGTACGATAGCTTTATAAATACAATAAAAAGAAACCGTTTGAAAGAAGTCACTAATTACAGTCATATCTTCTCCAGTTTCTTTGAATAAGGTAAAAGTTATATTTGTGAAAAAAACAAATATCAAACAGTAGAGTAAGTACGTAAAAGTATTTGGATGAAATTGATCTTTCTTTTTTACTAAAATTATTACTGTACAAATCAAACCAACACTAGTAAAAAAAATACTAGCTTTTTTAAAACTTGTCGGACCAAAAGCCTCAGTATAAACAACTAGGTAGTTTGACCAGCGCAATATAGACAGAAACAATAAAATAGAAATGGAAAAACAAATAACACATACCACCTTCATATTCAGTTTTTTAGGATAGTTCATCACGAATAATAACAATGTAATGACATTCATATATTTAGCGACTGAATAAAATTGTAGAGAGAGATTATCAGAATTCATATCAAAAAAGGGCATATTGTTCTTTGTAATCATATGTAAGAAAATAAATAAAATAATAGAAATGTATCCAATACCTAATATTCCAAACTGATTATTATGTAGATTGCACTGTTTTGAATGATGAAATATAGTAACAATCATAACGCCTATAACGATTCCCATAGTTTGGACTGCATAGTGAAAGAGTTCAAAATCAATTGTACTAAGGTATAGTAATCCAAGAAGTATTACAATCATTCTATGATTTTGTAAAAAAGTTTTTTTAATGTCTACACGCATATACATTCCCCCTTAAGCTTTATGTCCAGTAACTATTTTATCATTTTTTTTTGTTGAAAATTGTCAAAGGTTCACAAATAAAATCGTTCTATAAATTATTTTATCAAAAAATAAAAACTACCCTCTGCTAGATACCGACATATTCTCAGCAGAGAGTAATTTTTCTAAAATTTTATATTATATAAAATTTTATTAAAGTCCAGCTAATGTAAGAATATCTGGAACTTTAGATTCCCAACCTAATGCCATGATATGTAAACCATCGCAATAATCTTTACATTCTTTAATAATACGTGCAGTGATTTCTACGCCAGTAATACCAGCTTTTGTCTTTTCTTTATCTTTTTTAAGTTCTTCAATCAAATGATCTGGAACGTGTATACCAGCTACATTTGCGTTCATGAATTTTACCATTCCTACGCTCTTAGGAATAACTACACCTAGCATAACTGGTACGCCAAATTGTTTCGCTTTTTCCATAAACTCAATGAATTTTTCAGGTTCGTAAACTGCTTGTGTTTGGAAGTAATCTGCACCCGCTTTAACTTTTGCTTCCATTTTTGCCAGTTGAACATCAACAGAATCACTACAAGGTGAAACAACAGCTCCTTTAGCAAATTTAGGAGGTTCACCAACAAGCTCATTTCCAGCAATATCTACACCTGATTCAAGTTGTTTTACTGCATGAATTAAAGATACAGAATCTAAATCAAAAACGGGTTTTGATTGTGGATGATCTCCAAGTGTTGTATGGTCACCTGTTAAAAGTAGTAAATTATCAATACCTAGCATTGCTGCACTTAAGATATCTGATTGTAAAGCAATACGATTTCGGTCTCTACAAGTAACTTGGAATATTGGTGGTATACCTTCATCTTTGAATGCTTTACATGTTGCCAAAGAACCTAGTCTCATTACAGATGATTGATTATCTGTAACATTAACTGCTGTTACTCTACCTTTTAAATACGTATTTACCTCTTCGATTAAATGGTCTATATTAATCCCCTTTGGAGGACCAACTTCTGCAGTAACTACAAACTCGCCACGTTCAAATAACTCAGTAAGTCTCATTTTTTAAATCGCCCCTTATCATAAATAATCTTAGCTAGAAACAAAAGCAAATAGAATAGCCAATTTTGTGTTTATTCTCCATCTTTAGTTGAAAAATCAAAAGGCTTTTTGTAATCTCGTACTTTTGTTGGATGCTTTAATGTATCTAGTTTATTTAACTTCTCAAGTTTTCTATAAATGCGTTCCCATCCACATTCCATATCTTTGTCGACTTCGCATTTACCGTTTTTGGAGCCGCCACATTGGCCATTTACTAAGCTCTTTGAGCATGCGGTAATAGGGCAAACTCCTCCAGTATAATTCAGATAACATTCCCCACATTGAGCACAATCAAGCGCCTGAGGAGTGACTCCTTGAAATCCTGGTAAAGGATAAGTATCGCAACCTGAAAATACTCTTTTTTCTTCTAAGTATTTTGCCACAGTTTGCACGCCTACACCACAAGAACATACGAGGACTGTGTCTGCATCTTTGACTTTATCCATATATTTTTCAAGTTGCAATTGCAAATGATCTGGGTTGCATATATAGTCTCTTGTCATGATTTCAGTAATATCTTTTTCAGCTGCTAATTCTTTTTGTAATTCGTCAGCTTGGTGTTCAGGAAAATAAACTTCTTTACATCCATGACAGTTTATAACAAAAGTTTTTCCTTGTGCTAAGGATGCTATCGCATCTTTTGATTTTAGTTGGGTAATTAACATATTATTTACCCTCCCTTATGGCTTTTTTTCCAGCTTTTATTGCATCTACGATCATAATCTTAGATGAACAAATACTTTGGCAACATCTGCATTCCATACAATCCATTATATTCTTTTCCTTCATGGCTACCCAGTCTTCTGCTTTTTCGTATTTTGGATAGTATAGTGGTTGAAGTTCCATTGGACATACGTCTGAACATCGACCGCATTTAATACAATCATTTTCTTCTGTTATGATGTCTTCAATGGCGATGATTCCATTCGTACCTTTCATTACTGGCACATTTAGATTATCTAGTTTAAAGCCCATCATTGGTCCACCCATTTTAATCAGAACGTCGTCACCTTTTATGCCACCACAGTGCTCGATAAGCTCTTTTACAGAGGTTCCGATTTTTACTATGTAGTTTCCAGGCTTATTGATTCTATCTCCAGTTACAGTTACAACTCTCTCAACTAGTGGCATACCTTTTTGAATTGCATCAGAGATTGCCTTAACAGTACTGATATTACTTACTATTGCACCTACATCAGCAGGTAATCCTCCACGAGGCACTTCTTTTTTTAATACTCGTTTTATGAGCATTTTTTCTGCACCTTGTGGATATTTTGTCTTTGCAACAACGATTTCGATATTTGGTAAATCTGCAGTTTTAGCTTGTAATAATTCAATGGCATCCGGTTTATTGTCTTCAATTGCAATAATACCTTTTGGTGCATTAGCAGCTTTAAGAAGTGCTTGTAAACCAAAGATCAAATCATCTGCAAATTCTAACATTACTCGGTGGTCTGCTGTAAGCATTGGTTCACATTCACAGCCATTTACCAATATTACATCGATAGGTTTTGGCGCTTTAGCTTTAACAGCAGTCGGGAATCCCGCACCACCCATACCAACGATTCCTTTTTCGCGAATGATTTCAACAATTTCATCAGGCGTAAGGCTGTCTAAATCACCAGCTGGTTTGACGGATTCGTCTAAAGTATTCTTTCCATCAGATTGAATTACAACAGAATTTACATCAAAACCACAAGTAGCATGTAATCGAGGTTCGATTGCTACTACAGTACCACTAACACTAGAGTGTATTGGACTACTGATAAATCCATTTGCTTCGCCAATCTTTTGACCGACTTTAACTTGCTGTCCAACTTCTACAATTGGATTTGCAGGTGCACCTGCATGTTGAGATAATGGAATCACTACATTTAATGGATCTGGGAAATTCACTAGAGATAGGTGTTCACTAAACTCTTTATGTTCTGTAGGATGAATCCCTCCATAGTAACCTTCAAAGCGCTCCTCACGAGCTTTCTTAACGTACTCATCAATAAACTTATAATTTACTTTTGAGTAGTCTCGAACTTCAATTGGTTGATCTAGTAATTCGCTAATTCGATTTTGACCTTTCATTCTATCGTAGATTTTTTGCCATCCACAATCCATGTCTTTATCTACTTCACATTTACCATTTTTAGCCCCACCACATTGTCCATTAATTAAACTCTTTGAACAATCGATAATTGGACAAATACCACCTGTTAGGTTTAAATAACATTGACCACATGCATCACAACGAATATCTGTTAACGCCATTCCATGGTGACCCCTATAAGCTATGGAATCACTTGCTGCGTAAACAGGCTTTTCGAGTAGATCTGCAACCATTTGAATACCCAAACCACAGGAAATGACAAATACATTTTCTGCTTCCTCTGGTACTAGAGATTGAAGCGCTTTAGATGTAGTTGTCACGTTACACAGAAAATCAACTTTTCCACTGCCAAGAAGAGTTTTACCTTGTTCATCGGCCATTTGCTCAAAACTGCTGCAATCGGGCTCATCGCCAATTTCGAATTCTTTGAAGCATTTGTTACAAGCAATAACAAATAAGCTATCCTTATTCTCTAACAATGGCGCTAACTCTTCTTTGCTCTTTAACTTAAACTTGGTATAGTCTACCAATTCCTCTTCCCCCCTTAATGAAGTTTAATAAAACTATTGATAATTTTATTACATTCTTGAAACCGAATACAAAAATATATCAATAATTGAGATTATAAGTCTTTATAAATTCTAACATAATATCGTGTTAATTTCCATAACTTGTTTTAATTTTTTAGTAAAATACAAAACTTATACATTTTTATTAGATCCTTTATTGCATTTTATCTTTCCAATGGGTTTTATTTATAACAAAGCTAGTCAATGATTTAACGTCAGCTTAAGGATCTGACTATTATTTTATCAATACAAACTTTTGGAATTTAGGTCTTAATAAGTAAAATATAGTTTTAAAGAAAATATCCTCAAGTCACAATTGTAAGCATGTAAACATACACTATAATAAACTAAGAAAGGATGGATACTATGCATTGTTGTACAAAACTTCCCTACGATTTTTGGTATTTTTGGTATTATGGTCTAAATAATTCATATTATATAAATCAATACCCCTATCAGTACCCATATTATACTGCACCAGTATACTACCAAAGCTATTACCCACAAAACCCAAACCAATTTCCTTCACATAGCGACCCCAATAATAGTAGATATAGACTAAGAGATTATGGTCCAGAGCCTTATGTAGTAAATATAGAAGAAATCACCGAGCAAAATGATAATTTCCGACTCGCTCTATGGACAGGAGAACATTTTCAAGCTACTCTTATGAGCATAGGAGTAGGTGAAGATATCGGCTTAGAGCTCCATGAAGACACCGACCAATTTTTTAGAATTGAACAAGGTCAAGGAATTGTAAGAATGGGAGACACACCAGATAATTTAGATTTTCAAGCTTATGTATATGAAGATTACGCTATCTTCGTCCCAGCAGGTAAATGGCATAATTTAATCAATACAGGAAATGTGCCCATTAAGCTATATTCCATATACGCCCCACCCCATCATCCTCATGGTACGATTCATAGGACCAAGAAGGATGCACAGTAATGTGCCTTCGGCACATTAGTTCTAAGTTCTACGTTGTAAGTTCTATGTAAAGCATCTAAGGTGCTACATCGGTCATCCTGAGAAGCTTGCGACGAAGGATCTCTGAAAATAAACTTAGTGCGAAAAAACGCTTTCACTTACACAAAAGGAGTTATGCAACTGCACAGCTCCTTTTTAGTTGAATAGCAAGAAAGTGCCTTTGGCACTTTAGTCGCTAGTCATTAGTCTTTAGCCACTAGCATTTGGGTATTCCTTTTGGGTCAAGATCCTTCGCTTACGCTCAGGATGACTGAGCTAGAAGTTAAGGTTAAAAGTAGGACTTTCCTAATACAGAATAAACAACTGTTTAACCATTGTTCAACAATCGTTCAACAATCGTTCAACAATTGCTCGACTATTGTTGAAATCTACCATATAAATTTATTCTTCATATTCTCTTGATCCATACTATAAAACAGGGTATTTTCCTTTGATATTTTTCCTCTATTTAGTAAATCAATCAAATAAGCGTCCATTGTGGTCATCCCTAGTTTTCCATTCATCTGGATAGCTCCATTAATTTGATCCATTTTATTTTCTCGTATTAAATTTCGAATAGCGGTATTACTTAAGAGGATTTCTACTGCAGGAATACGTCCATTTTGATCTTGGCTAGGAATTAATTGTTGGGATATGATTCCTCTTAATACGGTCGATAACTGTACCCTAGCTTGTTGTTGCTGATGAGGTGGAAAAATATCAATAATTCGCTCAATGGTCTTGACAGCTCCTACAATATGCATACTTGAAATCACTAGATGACCCGTTTCTGCAGCTTTAAGAGCTAAAGACAAAGTTTCAACATCATGGATTTCTCCTATGACAATAATATCTGGGTCCTGCCTAAGAGCTGCCAGAAGCCCTGAAGGGTAATCAGTAGTATCGTTTCCTATTTCCCTCTGATTGACCATGCTTTTATCATGTCTATGAAGATACTCTATAGGGTCTTCTAATGTAATAATATGGCTATTTCTCTCGTGGTTTATGATATCTACCAGAGAGGCAATAGTAGTCGTTTTTCCACTACCTGATGAACCTGTCACTAAAACCAAGCCCTTGCCAAACTTAGTAAATTCTCGTGTTACTCCTGGCAAATGAAGTTCCTCTAAAGAAGGGATTTGGAAATTTACTAGCCTGCAAGCTATAGAATAGCTTCCCCTTTGTTTGTAAGCATTGATTCGAAATCGTCCTTTTCCTGTATTAGAATAAGAATAATCAATTTGACCTTTCTCCTTTAAAGTATTAAATTGCTCTTCATTCATTATGGACATCACCATGTTTTGAGTATCTTCAACAGAATATACATCATCAGATAAATACTCTAATTTTCCATTTACCCTTATCATAGGTGGAACACCAACGGTTATATGTAAATCAGAAGCCTCCCTCTTTATGGTCTCATCCATTAGTATTAATAAGTCTTTTTTCACCTTGTTCATCCTTTCATATCACTATCGGGAAAGCACCTTTAGCGCTTTAGTAATCAACCACTAGCCATCAGTATTTAGAGCTAATCTTCACTAGATCAAAGATTTTTCGCTTGTACTCAGGATGACTGGCAGTAGCTCGGGTTCAAAAGCATAAATCCCTACCTAAAATAAACTTTAGTTAAAATCAAATAAATTCCACTATATTCCCTATTTCTAAATCACAGCGTTTAAAAGTACCTGAAGGGACTTCTAACACACAAGATGTCTTAGGCACTATGGGCTCACTTTATTCTTTTCCATAGAATGTATTATATAACATACCTGACCACCTTTATCAATAAAAGCTACATCGATGAGAAATTTTATAAAAAGGCTTCATTATTCATTAAAAAAAAGATTTTCTCATAGCTCATTCATCTTCTGGTAAAGATTCTACATCTATAAATATTTCAAGTCTATCTTTTACTGCCTTTTTGTCAACACAAAACATCTCATTGATTAATAATACAATTACAATAGTAGTCATTAAAGCAATAATATATAGTATTGTCTCCATATCTTCACCGCACTCTATACTTTTACATCAACCAATCTAGTTAATACAGTAATGGCGATAAGTTCAAGAAATACTCCACCAAATATCATAATCCTACCTATATAATATCATAAATCCAATATTCTTCACCTTATATCCAAAACCTTGAGTTTACATAAAAATATAATCTATGTTCTTTTAATACATCCCAGAGTTTACATTTATTGTATTTAGATATAGTAAAGATTATTCTTATTATAAATTTATTCTTGATTATAGTTAGTTTCTATAATATCATTATGGAGGCATATGGTAATAATTAATTAACGCTTTAATCTCTATAAATCTATGTGTATTGTATACTAAATGCACATATTTATTATGCCATAGATTTATTTAGGTTAATTTGAAAAAACAAAGGGGGAAGTATGTATGGAATTTACCTTTGATCTTGAGAAGAACAAAGAAAAAATTCTAGAGTTTAAGGGATTTCTTTCAGACCACAAAGACATGCCTGGAGCTTTAATTCCGGCATTGCAAGAAGCTCAAGTTAAATTTGGGTATCTACCTCAAGAAGTTATGGAAATAATTGCTCGTGGATTAGATGTGCCTGCATCAAAAGTATTTGGCGTTGCCACTTATTACTCTCAATTTACCTTTATTCCAAAGGGCAAGCACAACATCAGCATTTGTCTAGGTACTGCATGTTATGTAAAAGGTGCTCAAGGTATTTTAGAAGAATTTGAAAATATCTTAGGAATAAAAGGTGGTGAAACGACCCCAGATCTACAATTCTCTATTACAGATTGTAGATGTGTTGGAGATTGTAGTATCGCACCAGTAGTAGTAGTGGATGAAGATGTTTATGCAAAGGTTAAGAAAGCAGATGTAAAAGATATCATTCAGAAATACAGTTTGGAGGTAGAGTGCGTTGATAACTAGGGAAGAACTAAATCGTATTCGAGAGTCTCACAAACCAGAGCTAGAAGCTAAATTATTAGCAGATGGCATAGCAGAAGTCAAAAACGGTCACCTTGTTTTAACAGGAGATTACTATAAAAACCAAAAAAGAGTTGCATTAAAAAATTGTGGTTTAATTGATCCTGCGAATATTGATGATTATATAGCACTTGGTGGTTATAGTGCATTAGAACAAGTTTTATTTGAAAAAACTCGAAAAGAAGTAATCGATTTCGTAACAGAATCCAATCTTCGAGGAAGAGGGGGAGCGGGATTCCCTGCAGGAAGAAAGTGGAATGAAGCTTACGGAATAGATTCCGATCAAAAATACTTCCTATGTAATGCCGATGAGGGAGATCCAGGTGCTTTTATGGATCGTCACATTCTTGAAAAAGATCCTCATTCTGTTTTAGAAGGGATGGCTATTGGTAGCTACGCGATTGGTGCAAACCAAGGGTATATCTACGTTCGAGCAGAGTATCCATTAGCAATAAAAGTATTACGTAAAGCTATCGAACAAGCTAGAGAATATGGATTATTAGGTAAAAACATATTAGGATCAGGTTTTGATTTTGATATCGATTTAAGATTAGGATCAGGAGCCTTTGTTTGTGGTGAAGGTACAGCTCTTATGGAGTCTATCGAAGGCAATCGAGGAATGCCAAGAAAGAAACCACCAAGAACTTCTCACAAAGGTTTATGGCTAAAACCTACTATTCTAAACAATGTTGAAACACTAGCATGTGTACCTGTTATCTTCCAAAATGGAATAGAGTGGTTTAAAGGAATCGGTACAGAAAAATCAACTGGTACGAAGGTATTTGCTCTTGTAGGAAAAGTAGAAAATGCTGGACTCGTTGAAGTACCAATGGGTATGCCATTAAAAGAAATCGTTTATGATATTGGCGGTGGCGTAGCAAACGGTAAGAAATTAAAAGCAGTACAAACAGGTGGACCATCCGGTGGATGTATTCCAGTAGACTTAATGGACACTCCAGTAGATTTTGAGTCTCTTGCTAAAATTGGGTCTATTGTAGGTTCTGGTGGTATGGTTGTTATGGATGAAGATACATGTATGGTCGATATTGCAAGATTCTTCTTAGAGTTTACTGTTGATGAGTCTTGTGGAAAATGTACTCCTTGTCGAGTTGGTAACAAGCGTATGTTAGAAATGCTTACTCGAATTACAGAAGGTACAGCAGAATTTCATGAAATAGAAGATTTAAGGGAACTTGCAGAAGTAATTGCAGAGACTTCTCTTTGTGGCTTGGGACAGACAGCACCAAATCCTGTTCTTTCTACATTAAAATATTACTATGACGAGTACGTTGCTCATGTCAGAGACAAAAAATGTCCTGCAGGAAGCTGTAGATCCCTAATACACTTTACTATTACAGAAGATTGTATAGGATGTACAAAATGTGCAAAAGTATGCCCAGTTTCTTGTATTTCTGGAGAAAAGAAAGAGCTACATACTATCGATGATAGCCAATGCATCAAGTGTGGAGCATGCCTAGAATCTTGTCCAAAAGATGCCATTAGAAAGGAGTAGGAAATCTTGATTAATTTAACAATTAACGGAAAAGACGTATGTGTACCAAAGGATTCTACTATATTAGATGCCGCTAAAAAACTCAATATAAAAATTCCTACATTATGCCATATGAGCCTTTACGATATGCAGTTTTTCAATCAACATGCATCTTGTAGAGTATGTGTTGTAGAGGAGGTAGGAAGGAAAAAACTTTTACCTGCATGTGGAACTCCAGTAAGTGAAGGAATGAAGATTGCTACAGATACTCCTCGTGCTATTAGAGCGAGAAGAACCATTGTAGAATTACTTCTTTCTGATCACCCTAATGATTGCCTTATCTGCCCTAAAAATACAGACTGCGAACTTCAACAAATCGCTGCTGACTTAGGCGTTAGAGAAATCAAATACCAAGGTGAAATGGTAACTGTTCCTGTAGATAATAGCACTTATTCAATAGTAAGAGACATGTCAAAATGCATCCTTTGTAAGAGATGTGAAACAATGTGCTCTAATGTTCAAACCGTACATGCTTTAACAGATATTGGAAGAGGTTTTGATACCGTTATGGGAGCAGCTTTTAATGCCCCAATGAATGAAACAACTTGTACTTTCTGTGGACAGTGTCTTGCTGTATGCCCAACAGGTGCATTAACAGAAGTAAACAATGTCTCTAAAGTATGGGATGCTATTAATAGCGATAAGGTCGTTATCGTTCAAACAGCTCCTGCTGTTCGAGTTGCCTTAGGAGAAGAATTTGGAATGGAGCCAGGTACTTTAGTAACTGGTCAAATGGCAGCATCTTTAAGAAGACTTGGATTTGATAAAGTATTTGATACGGATTTTGCTGCTGACCTTACAATCATGGAAGAGGCTAGTGAATTAATACATAGAATCCAACATGGTGGAAAGCTACCTCTATTAACAAGCTGTTGTCCAGGATGGATCAAATTCTTAGAACATCAATTTAGCGATATGTTAGATATACCATCTACTTGTAAATCACCTCATGAAATGTTTGGTGCTGTTGCAAAAACATATCTAGCAGAAAAGATGGGCGTTAAACCAGAGAATATGGTTGTCGTTTCTGTTATGCCTTGCGTAGCTAAAAAATACGAAGCTGCAAGACCTGAATTAAGTGAAGGACCAGAACATGATGTAGATATCGTAATCACTACTAGAGAACTTGCCTTAATGATTAAAGAAGCTTGTATCGATTTTGCTAACCTAGAAGAAGAAGACTTTGACAATCCATTAGGAGAATCAACTGGAGCTTCTGTTATATTTGGTACAACAGGTGGCGTTATCGAAGCAGCACTTCGTACTGCATATGAAATGATTACCAATAAGTCTTTAGAAAATGTAGAGTTTGAAGATTTAAGAGGAATGAAAGGTATTAAAGAAGCTACAGTAGATATCGATGGTCTAGAAATTAATATCGCTGTAAGTCATGGCCTTGGAAATGCTCGAAAACTATTAGAAAAAATCCGTTCAGGAGAAGCAAACTATCATGCGATTGAAATCATGGCTTGTCCAGGAGGCTGTATCGGTGGTGCTGGTCAACCTTTCCATCACGGTGACATGACTCTTCTTGACAAACGAGCAAAAGGACTTTACAAAGATGATCGTAGCAAAACTTTAAGAAAGTCTCATGAAAACCCAATGATTAAACAAATCTACGATGAGTTCTTAGGAGAACCATACAGTGAAAAAGCTCACGAGCTTCTTCATACAAAATATGTAGCACGTAAAAAGGTTTAAAATATCTTATTAACATACTATGTATGTAACTTATAACTATGTAAATACCTTTACAAGGGAGAATGCGCTTAGGCGCATTCTTTTTATATGCGTAAAGCACAAGTACTCTAAATGATAGATATGCTTTTGTAGTAAAGTTCAGCTCTTACTCTACTGCTCTTTTTAAGTATTATTATAAAATGAACTTATTCATTTTCCCTTATCCCAAATTCATATCCATTTTCTGTTAAGAGCTCTATGACTTTTTCATAGCTTTTTTCTATTATATTACCACACTTTATCATATAACTGTTTTCTCCATCGTCAAATTTATTTACACCAATAATGTCTATACAATCAATGCTTTCAAATTCTTCTTCAAACCAATCTGTGAATTCATGAACCATATCACCATAATTTTCTTTGTAATATTCTTCATCTTTTCCTCTGCCTGCATAAAGACCTAATATCATTATTCCACCTATGAGTATGCCACAGGTTTTTTGCCTACCTGCTATTCCGTTACATAATCCATTTGCACTTCTAATTAAATCTTCATTGACAGTATCTTCGTCGTCTAAAGCCATCTTAAGCATAATCTGTGTACAGCAATATCCAATAGCGGATAATTTAAATACTTTAAAAGCAGTTTCATTAGACATCGTAAACCTCCTTACGAGCAATCATTAAAAAATATCCTAATTTTGATTTTGATAAAATACTTTGAAACCTATTCTCGTCAAAAGAGCCACCCTGAGATCCTTTCCAAAAGTTCCCCATGGAACCGTACCGAAATATTATTTTAAAAATGATTTGTTTTATATATTTATCATATTTTTCTTCAAGAAGTATATTAAATCCTTTGCTCTTCAAAATGCTTTTTAATTTTGCAATATCATGAGGTCTTTTTAGGCAAGTGCCCATGGAATAGCTTTGTAATTCATCTAGGTACTCCGTATTATTGATGTATAAATCTGAGATCACAAAATACCCACGTGGGTTTAATACTCTATACACTTCATCTATTGAATTTCTCAAATTGTCCATCAATGATAACGTGCATTCTGCAAATACACCGCTAAAAGAATCCTCTTCAAATGGAATATTCTCTCCAGAAGCAATTACTATTTCTGAATCTGTGTTTCTCCTTGCTTCTTCTACAAGTTCAAGTGATATATCCAATCCTTTAGCAGGGATCTTATAATTATCTTTTAAATAATTAATCGTTGCTCCCTTGCCACAACCTAAATCCAACAGCATGTCCTTATCTTTGAATGCACAATATTCTATGGCTCTTTTCGTTATTTCAAAGCCTCCAGGTCTTAACGTATCGCCAAGAGTACTTTGCATAACAGGACATTCGTATAAATTTTGTGTGGACAACTACTTATCCTCCAATGACTTTTCTACTTCTAAAATTTTACCCCTAGCTAAATCTTCTTCTATAAGAACCATACCACATTTAGGACATTTTAATAGTTCTACTTGGAAATCAGCATCCAAATAAACAATACTGGTTGTTTCTAACTCTAATTTTTCATTACATTTATCGCATATCCATGGAACATTTGTATTTTCAAGAACTTTCATTACTATTTACCTCCACAACTTCCATTCTATGACTGTAAACGTTAGTTACTACAATATCTTCTTCCTTCGTCTTATATTGAACCCAATACGTTACATTTTCTATTCGTAACCTCGTTAAATAAGATTGATTGGAAGGATCGTAAAACCTTTCCCTTTTTTCTATGGAATTTTCAACGGATTTTCTTACATCACTAAATACTATGTACATTTCTTCCATTTTATCTTGTGCTTGTTCCGTAAAAGTAATATTGTATTTACCTTCATCATACATTATTTCTTCACCCCAGATGTCTTTTAGTAATTTCCTTTTAACATACATTCTATTATATTGCCTTTCTGAAAGAGTAGGCATTTTTTGCAAAGCAGATTTTTCAAAATCATCGCTAAACAATAAATCTAGTATGTGAAACGTTCTTTTTCCTTTGCTTGTAAACAAATCTTTACACATGGTGCAATATACGAGTAAATCTTCACTGCTTTCCATTATTCGATCATCGATAAAATCATTAGATTGGTCCCTATTAGCAAAGTAGACTAATCCCCCATAGCCACAGCATTTTGTGAGTTCTTTAGAATACCTTAGTTCGTGTATTTCATTATTTAACTTAGAGACAATCCTTCTTATGCTCTCTTGCATTCTTGAATGATCTCTAGCTGTACAAGGGTCATGAATATTTAACTTAAGGGTTTGGGAAGAATTTGTATTTTTAGGCAATTCATGTTGATCTATAACCTCCCACAAAGATACGTAATCTATTTCATCCATATATTTTTCAAAATTGCTCATACAACTAGAGCAAGCTAATATAAATGTTGGTTTTCCCATTTCAGTCCATGCATTTTTAATTAACGAAACATTTTCTTTCATTAATTCCGTTTGACCGGCCCAATCAGCAGGTGCACCACAACAGCCAAGCATAAGCCCTACACCCTCATCTATACTCTCTGTCAAATACTTATATATGTTTTCAATGTAATCAGGGTTTGAAGCTGGGAGCTGGCAACCGGGATAAAATACATACTTACTATTTTCTTTTCCCCATTCTTTTTTATATGTAAAAAACTTCTCACTATTGCTAAATTTCATATCCTTTAGGGCAAAATCATGGGCCGATTGAGGCATTTCATCTCTTTCTACCATGCTTTGTCTTGTTTCTACTATAACCTCTTTCATATCAACGTCATAATCGCACATTTTACCACAAAGGCCACATTCTGTGCAGGATAATATCATTTTGTTAGCATAATGAGAACCTTTGATTATTCTTTCATTATGGTTAATATTTCTTATATACGATTTTGGAGCTATATCAAATTTCTTAAGATGAACACATTCTTTTATGCAATCTCTGCATTGACATTTAAAACATCTCGCTGCTTCCTCAATAGCTTCCTCTTTCGTTAAAATATTGCCTCTTTTATTCTTTTGCTTTATTACTTCTTCATCATCTATTTTATAATTTAAAACAGTCTTATAACTTCCTTCGTTTTCTCTTGATGCAGTCATGGATGTACCTTTTATGTATCGCTCTATGGAAATAGCAGATCTTCTTCCTACACTTACAGAAAAAATGATAGAGTTATGTAAAGCTTCATCCATTTTTCCCACAAATACATTGCTGTTTTCCACTTGAAAAGTTTTTATATCAATTTCATATGATGACATTAAATTTTTAGCTGCAATAAATATAGCATCGTATTGGCTCATTAGATCATTTAACTTATTTTCATCTACTGAAGTATTTAAGAAAATCTTTACGTTTTTTTCATTTAAAAATAAAAATTCTTCCTTTATTAGTTCAGAAGTAATGTATTCTCCTTGAAAGTCCCATATTCTCCCGCCTATTCGATCGTTCTCTTCATAAATATCAACAGTTATTCCTTTTTTAAGAAGGTCGTAGCTTGCTGTGAGCCCTCGTAGCCCACTACCTATTACGGCAACTTTTTTATTTATAGAAGGGATTTTAAATCCTTTTTTAGGCTTAGTATATCCATGAGATACTACTGATCTTTCAAGCTCTCCAATTGAAATACCCCCCCCTTTTTTATCTCTAACACAGTGTTCTTCACAAGGGTGGTCACATATCATGCCTATTATTCTTGTAAATGGTATCCTTTTCTCCATCAATTTATACGCTTTATTAAAATTACCACTTTCAATTTCTTCAGTAAATGACTTTACGTCTAAATGAAGAGGACAGTACGCAGTACATGCAGGTGGTGCTTCATTTATACATCGATCACCTGTTTCTAACAACTTATCGAGATCCATATTTACCTCCAAAATAAGGTGTGGGGACAAAACGCCCCCATCCCTTTATTTATTTATTTTGACGGTTCTTTCAAACAAAACTCATCCTAAATTAAAAGTGTGTTTCTTAACCTTTTAATCCTGCCAATATTTTTTCTGGCAATGCAGGTAATTTTGTTATTCTTACGCCACAAGCATCGTAAATAGCATTTACTATTGCAGCATGTGGTGCTGATAAAGGCATTTCGCCAACTCCAGATGCTCCTCTTGCTCCATCAGGTCTTTCTGTTTCTTGATGAATGATTTTAATATTATCTGGTACATCTTTTATTTGAGGCATTCCTGCTTTGGTAAATGATGTATGGAAGTGAATATCTTCGTAATCTTCTGTCAATGCAAGGCCAATACCTTGTGCTAAACCACCGTAAATTTGTCCTTCAACAACTAATACATTACCAATCTTACCAACATCAGATACGATAGTTAATTGTTCTACAGATGCTTTACCAGTCGTTGTATTAACCTTAACTTCAGCTAATAAAACACCGTACATATAGTTTGCAAATGGTTCCCCTTGGCCTGTAACAATATCTTGATCTGTTCCAGGTGTAGCCCATTTACCTTCATATTTTGTTGGAAGGCCTGCTGCAACAACTTCATCATATGTCATGTATGTACCATCAGGTTTTCTAAGTGCATTTACAAGGTTTTCACAAGCAACTCTTGTAGCATTACCAGTAGTTACTGTAGAACGGCTACCACCTGATGGACCTGAATTAGGTGTTTTTTCCATATCGTTCATAACCAAACGAATTTGTTCAGGAGTTATTCCTAAAGGCATTAATGCGTCATAAGCGTGGTATAGCGTACCCATGTCTGCTCCTTGACCATGGTCTTCCCAAGAGTTACCTACACTTACTCCTCTAGGAGTAATTTCTGCCCAAGCTTCAGAAGTATCAACTCCACCTAAGCCTGCACCATAAATTAACAATGAAACACCTGTACCGTATTTAAATTCTCCGCCTTCTTTATTCTTTTCTGCAGCTTTTGCTTTTGCTTCTGCATAATAAGGTTTTAATTTATCCATTGCATCGACTAAGCAATATACTTCAGGTGGGCAACCTTGTGGTGTTGTATCCCCAGGTCTGTATACATTTTTATACCTTAAATCAAATGGGTCAACTCCCATTTTTTCTGCTAGTTCATCTATTAATACTTCTGTTGAGAATAAACTTTGAGGTGAGCCATATCCTCTAAATGCAGAACCCCATTCATGGTTTGTTGCTACGGTACGACCTTGATTTCTGATATCTGGAATCATATATCCTGCACCCATAAACTCTGTTCCTCTTAAAGTCAATAGGTCTCCAAATTCACAGTATGGACCATGGTCTACGGAGAAATCACCTTCCATAGCTAGGAGTTTACCATCTTCATCTGCAGCAAATTTAACATTCATGAAGAATGGAGATCTCTTTCCTGTGTAAGCAAAGGTCTGATCTTGCGTAAACTCTAAGTATACAGGTTGCTTTGTTACTAAGGTTGCTACTCCTAAAAGACCTTCCATTGTTGGACTAAATTTATAACCGAATGTACCGCCTGCATTGTTTTCAACGATAACATATTTTTCAGGGTCAACGCCGATACCTTCTGCAGTCATTAGATGATGGAAATGTAATGCAATACTCTTAGAGTGAACGATTAATTTTCCATCTTCGTCCATATAAGAAAATCCTACATCACTTTCAAGAGGCATATGTGGTTGTCTTCCAACATAGAAATCATCTTCTACAGTGTATTTAGCTTTTTCAAATATTGGTGCTGTTTCTTCTCCCTTTATTACTCCACATTCAAAATAAACATTTGGTGTTCCAGGGTGAATTTCAATAGCATCTTCTGCCATTGCTTCAAGAGCACTCATATATGCAGGTAATATTTCAAGTTCAACTTTTACTTTTTTACAAGCTTCTTCTGCTATAGAAGGATCCGTTGACAATACTATGGCTATAGGGTCACCATATTGGAATATTTTTTTATCGCAAAGTATAGGTCTTTCTTTTCCATCACCTTTATTTTGAGGGAATGCCAAACCATTTATTCTATTTGTTCCTGGAACATCTTTATAAGTTAATACTTTATAAACACCAGGCATCTTTTCTGCTTCTGAAGTATCTATAGAAAGAATATTTGCGTGAGATACTTCTGCTTGCACTAATTTAGCATGTAATGTTCCTTTAGGAAGTTGAAGTCCTAAATCCGCACCATAATCCCATGTTCCTGTTACTTTAGCTAAAGCTGATGGTCTAATATATTCAGTACCCATCATTTGAGCGCCTTGTGGAAGTTTGTACCATATGTCTTCTGTCTTAATTTCGCCTCTCATCAATCTAGCTGCGTCCATTACAGCATCTACTATTGGTATGTATCCAGTACATCTACATAAATTTCTATGTTTTTGGAACCAAGCTCTAACTTCTTCTCTAGTTGGATTTATGTTTTCTTCTAATAAAGCAACTGCTGATACGATAAAACCAGGAGTACAGAAACCACATTGAGCTGCACCATGAACCATCCATGCTAATTGTAAAGGATGTAGGTTTTCTCTAGAACCGACGCCTTCAATCGTTATAATCTCTGCGTCTTCTTTTACATTTTTCATTCTAGTAATACATGATCTTACAACTTTACCATTAAGAATTACGGAACATGCACCACATTCCCCTTTGTTACAACCAACTTTTGTACCTGTTAAATGCATTTGTGCTCTTAAAAACTCTGATAATTTTGATTGAGGGTCAACAACAGCTCTTGTTTCAACCCCATTGATGAATAATGTTCTTTTAATCATAATTATCCTCCTTAAATATATTAGTTTACTACTACTATATTTATAGCAATTTCCATGCCAAGCTTTAAAGCTTCTGATTTCAATAAAGCGAACAAATGTTTGTTCGTTTTATTAACAATATCCGTCCATTTATTGTTAGAAAATTGAACAAAGTGTCATTTATAATATTTTGATATTTCTATTTGTATATTCCTTACTTTTAAGATTACAAACACTATATATGGATATTGTACTTCTTTATCTTATTATATAATGTATTTCTCTTTATCCCAAGAATATCAGCCGAATGTGTAATATTTCCATTGCATCTCCTTATTATTTTTACTAGATGCTCTTTTTCCACAGATTCCATATCCATATTTTCTTCATAACTTTCGTGACTACAGCGATTTAATCTCTTCATGAAATAGTGTACTGGAAAACTTTCTGTATTAATTATTAATTCAACTATATTTTGAAGCTCTCTTATATTACCTGGCCAATCATATTTTTCCATCATTAATATATCTTCTTCTGTGATATTAATTTTATTTTTATTTAAATCGTTAGAAATTTTATCCATAAAATAATCTAATAATATTCTTATATCACTTTTTCTTTCTCTTAAAGGAGGAATATACAAGGGCAATACATTTAACCTATAATACAAGTCCTTTCTAAATTTTCCTTCTTCAACATCTTCTTCTAAATCCCTATTTGTTGATGCAATTATTCTAACATCCACAGGTATGGGTTTTTTACCACCAAGTCTAGTGATAAAACCTTCCTCTAAAGCTCTCAAAAGTTTCACTTGCATGTCTAAGGGCATTTCTCCTATTTCATCCAGTAAAATAGTACCACCACACGCTAATTCAAACTTCCCAGGATTCCCACCTTTTCCGGCTCCTGTGAAAGCACCCTCCTCATATCCAAATGATCATATACATTTTATGCTCAATCGGTTATA
>ENA-UOOM01001135-UOOM01001135.1-fermentation-metagenome-genome-assembly--contig:-NODE-1135-length-26764-cov-103.434048_pt1 | contig 26764 bp, 23 predicted proteins | sample MGYA00245781_ERZ724031 | MGnify/ENA primary metagenome ERZ724031 (study PRJEB28704, sample SAMN03018317) | fermentation metagenome | biome: anthropogenic terrestrial biome; feature: soil... | reverse complement strand
TAAATCCGTTTTTGTCAGAACAACGCTTTTTCATTTGGGGAGAGCGTTGTTTTTGTTTGCTCATAACTGTTCAGTGCAAGAATAGTAGCCGGTAGCGTGTTATCTTTCACTCAAAATAAACGAAAGTTTAAGCGGGCCAAAAGCCTTGAATTTACTATCTTTCAGGCTGTTATTTTTGCACATTGTTACCAGTTTGTTGTTTATTTTCATTCTTCGTCCTTATTTTCAATTAATTGTTTCAGCCTTTCTTTGCTTGGTAATACTGTCTGATATTTGCTGGCGAAAATCTGTTCATTATTTTCGGGTAAAGTGTATTCTACAACTGCTTCACTTTTATTCTGACAAAGTATCAAACCAATAGTTTGATTTTCGTCTTTAAGTTTTATCTCTCTGTCATAATAATTTACATACATTTGCATTTGTCCAATATCCTGATGTTTTAGCTCTCCAATTTTTAAATCAATCAAAATAAAACATTTCAAAATTCGATTATAAAATACCAAATCTATCCTGAAATGCTTTTCATCAAATGTTATTCTTTTTTGTCTTGCAACAAATGTGAAGCCTGTCCCTAATTCGAGTAAGAAATGTTCAAGTTTATCTATTAATTTTTGTTCTAAATCACTTTCAGTATATGAAGGTCGTTCCGGCAATCCAATAAATTCTAAAACATACGGGTCTTTAATGGCATCTTTGGGTTTTTCTATTATTAAACCTTTTTCTGACAATTCAATGACTTTTTTTTTATCACGGCTTAAAGCCAGTCTTGTGTATAATGCACTGTCATACTGTCTTTGAAGTTCGCGCAAGCTCCAGTTATTTTTATAAGTTTCTATTTCGTAAAACCGGCGTTCGTTTTCATCGTCAATCCTCATTAGTTTTAAATAATGCGACCAGCTTAAATTGAATTCGTCAGACACTGTCTGACCTTTTGAGTAAATGAGATAAAAGCTTCGCATTTGTTTGATATTTGTCGGGGAAAATCCTTTACCAAATTCAGTCGAAAGCTTGTATGAGAGCTCATTGATCAATTGTTGCCCATATTCTGCCCTTTCTTTTCCTTTTTGTTCTTCTTCTACAATCATTCTCCCTATTTCAAAATAGGTTGTAACCATTGTTTTATTTACAGTTTGGACAACATTGCTTTGCGCCTGTTTTAATAACTCTGAAACTTTATAGTATAGATTTTCAGGATTATGTGTAATTTCTGTCATTCGTGATAATTTTGTTAATACACAAATTTAGTCTTTTAATTATCAATATTATTTATTGGCATTTCCTCTTTCAACATCTTAGTGTTTTATTCGCCGTTATAGCCCACCAAAGTTATTGAAAAGAAGTTGATTCACAAATTTTCACAAAGATTAATTTAATATGATATCAATAATGGCAAATAAAACTAGTTGAACGGAACCTATTGCTATGGGAAAAGTATTTATGGGAGGTTGGCGTTTTTGCTTGATTTGGGTTAATAAGTTCCTATAAAAGCTCTTTTTCAAGTACATGATTGTTTTTTAATCTTAGACCGTCCACGTAAATGCATAATTCTCCCTGTATGATTTTGCTCATCATCTATACGAGTTTTGTCATTAAATGGAAAGAACGCTTTTGTTAATTATCAGAATTATCCTGGTTCCATGTGTAAAACATTGCATGCCGGGCTTACCATTAATTTCCCTTTTTTGCACTTTGCGCAAATAATCGGGTCCTTACCGGATATTATTTGTAAAACTTCCATTGCAAGCAGTCCTGTAAGTCTTGAAAAATAGGTTGGGGTGGGCAACAGTGAATAGCATAAATTGAGCTTTGTTTTCCTTTTGCAGATAGCCATGAATCCGAAGTAACGTATTTTGCTAAATCCACATGGAAGGACATGCTGCATGAATCGCCGTATAAACTCCATAGTTTCCAGGGTCATTGTTTTTCTTGCACCTCCTGCCTTGTTATCCCTATAGCTGAAAGTAACCTTATCATCTTTGTAACCTACCATACGGTGGTTGCTAATTGCCACACGGTGTGTGTAGTTGCCCAGATAACGGACCAGATTATCGGGTGAAGCAAACGGTTTTTCTGCATAAACCACCCATTTTTTAGCGTAGCATTTTGCTTTTATGGTCTGAAAATCGGGTGTATCATCCGGAAGTTTGATCTCCTTCCTGAATACTGACTCCTGCAGTAGCCGACATAAAATACCCCTGAAAACGGTGCTGAGCACTTTTACCGGGACAAAAAACTTTTTAGCACTTGGTACCCATTCCATTCCATCATCGGATACTCCTCCGGCAGGAACAATGGTATGAATATGCGGGTGATAGGTCATTGTTTGACCCCAGGTGTGTAACAGGGCAACAGCTCCGGCCTCTGCGCCTAAATAATGCGTGTTTCTGGCACATTGCATCAGTGTTTGTCCGGCTGCTTTGAAGAGCAAGGAATAAGCAATCCTCTGATTGATATAAAACAGTTTGTGCAGACACGCGGGTATTGTGAAAACAATGTGAAAATGTTTTACCGGGGGGAGATCAGCCGCAAGTTTATCCACCCATTGCATCCGTTTTATGTACTGGCATTTGGGACAATTGCGATTACGACACGAGTTATAGGATTGAACCTTGTGACCGCAATGATTGCAACTCAATGTATGCCCGCCAAGTTCTGAAGTACGACAGGCAATAATATCTTCCATTGCTTTTTGCTGTACGGCACAAAGTGTGTTCTCGGTCAGGAAATCGTGTTTCTTATCCCGGAAAATGTCAGCAATCTCTATGATTTGCTTTTTATTCTCCATAATGATAGATCAGAAAAGTGTTATATCATCCAATGGAGAAGTAAACTCGCTGGTTTTGATATGGGCTACATGCAGGTAAACAGCTGTGGTCTTCAATGAAGTATGACCCATGAACTGCTGTATCTGTCTCAGGTTTACACCGGCTTCCAATAAATGGGTGGCAAAACAATGACGCAATGTATGAAACGATACCTCTTTTTTTATTCCGGCATTTTTAGCACTGTTTTTCACAATATACTCTACAGTTCTTTCCGACAAGGGTTGTCCTTTACGCCCCATCGGTTCGAATAGATAAGTGCTTGGTCGTTCCAATTTATAATACATTCGCAGCACTTCGAGTGTTTTCCACGAAAGAATGGTATATCTGTCCTTCTTCCCCTTTCCTTGCACGATACGTACTTGCATACGCTGTGAATCAATGTCGCGTGGTTTGATTTGTAATACTTCCATCCTGCGAAGTCCCGCAGAATAAGTAAGCATTAGAATGGCTCTGTGCTTTATGTTGTTTGTTACCGTGATCATGCGTTGCACTTCCTGCAATGACAAAACTATGGGGAGTTTTTTCTCCTTGCGAGGCCGTCTTACATGGAACTCTTCCCATTTGCGATGGCAGACGTCTACATGAAAAATCTTGAAAGCACTTATAAGCTGGTTTACCGTGGAAACGGAAATTCCTTTTTTGGTAATCAGGTAATGTAACCAGTTTTTAAAGTCTTCGGTGGTAACCTCATACAGCGATTTACCCAAGTCTTTTTCAAGTTTTATGAGCAGGCTGCAATACGTCTTAATTGTACGGGGACTGTAATTGCGAATTTGCATCTCCTTGATCTGCAAACTCTCGAATGTTTTGTTTAGATTCATAATGATAATTAATTGAAGTTATTACGCTTCAAAATTATCACTATTCTAATTTACCGACAGGTTTAGTTCAACGTGTTGTTTACGCAATAAATATACAACTTTCGTAAATACCCGATTTATAACATTCGCTTATATATATTAACATTAAAATATTTTGCATTTATATCATATTGTATTTGTGTTTGTTATGTTTTAATTAATTTTTTTTATATTTTTGCATATACGAATGTTTCACAAAATCGAATACAATGAAAACAATGGATTTATTGGAGGAGTTTGAACGAAAAATGATTGTTCAACGATACAGTTCCAACTCCATTCAAAATTACAAGAGTGCGGTGAGGAGTTTTTTACAGCTGGCTGAAAAGAAATACAGCCATCCGCTGGAGATAACGGAAACGGAAATTGAGAAATATATATACTGGAAAATTGAGAAACATCGCATCGGAGCATCTTATCAACGTTTGATCGTGGCTTCAATAGACAAGTTTTATCTTTCCATGTTCAACAGACAACTCAACCTAAACCATCTGTATCCCCGCTCGAAGAACAAAAGTCTGCCGGTTTACCTGACTGCCCGGGAGGTGAGCCGGTTAATGGAGAATGTGACCAACCTGAAGCATAAATGTATCGTACAGCTGTTATATGGATGCGGACTGCGGTTAAACGAACTGCTTCACCTGAAACTGACCGATGTCGATTCGAAAAATAAAATTATCCTGATTAGAAAAGCCAAAGGAGGAAAAGACCGTGTGGTGATGCTTTCCCCTCTGTTACTGGAATCTTTAAGGCATTACTACAAGATATATCAACCGGAGGAATACCTGATAGAGGGGCAGGGAGGGGGTGTCTATTCCGAAAAGAGCGTGCAGGTCATTGTCAAGAATGCAGCTTTAAAAGCGGGCATCACCAAAAAAGTGACTCCCCATACCTTGCGCCACAGCTTTGCTACCCACCTGCTGGAAAACGGTACGGATATCCGGTATATCCAGGAATTGCTCGGACACAAATCGGTGAATACGACCGAAATTTATACCCATGTTACCGACATCGCGAAATCCAAAATAAAAAGCCCGCTCGATCTGCTTTGATGCAAGGCGGCAGGCTTTATTTTGAGTGAAACAGTACTTTTACATCCGGTTGATCTCTCCCTGGCCGGCGCCGGTTCCCTTGTACCGGTTCTTGGCGGTATTGAATTTGTAGCGCACCGTCAGCTCCAGCTCGCGCGTATCCCAGCGGCTGAACTGGTAAATGTTGAGGCGGTCGTTATAAGCTTTGATATCCATCGTACGCCCGTGGAAGAGATCGTGCCCTTTCAGCACTACCGACAGCCGGTCGTCGAAGAACGATTTGGTGACTCCCAGGTTGACCACGAACTGGTGATCGGTCAATTCCACGTTTTGCTGGTTCCCCTTGCCCTGAAAATTGGCGTCGAGGGTCAGGAGGAATCCTTTCGGCAACGAAAAGGAATTGTTCAGCGAGGCGGTGGGTATGGGGCTGTTCAGGCGTACCTGCTTATCGTTGCTGGTGATGGTGAGCCATTGTTTCATAAACCCGATGGAGGCCTGCGGAGCCCAGATGCCGAATTTGGGAGAAGCGGTGAGGTAGGCGGTCAGGCTGGGCAGCTTGTCCAGGTTGCGCGTAGAAAGGAGGGTTACGGCGGGATTCTCTTCCATCTGTGTCGCCCACTGCATGATCACATCTCTTTCCTGCTTGTAGCTGACCATGAGCTGAAGGTATTTCCAGGAACCGGTGAGCGAAGCATCGTGGATGATGGTCGGCTTGAGGAAAGGGTTGCCTGTCTGCATGGTGAACCGGTTGGCATAGAAGATGCTGCTTCCCAGCTGCCAGTATGCGGGACGGACGGTCTTTGCAGTATAGCTTAGTTGCAGTTGCACTCCGCCCAGTGTATTGCTGTAGGAGAAATTGGGAAACCAGTGCGCGTAATGCCGGCTTTGTTCATCCATCTTTTCGCCGTCGCTGAAATAGTCGGAATAGACTTTCTCAAAGCGGACTCCGCCAGTTAACTGTCCGATAGGGGTGGAACGGGAATATTCAGCGAAGAAAGCGTTGTTTTCGTCGTGGATGGAAGTGTTGGTGGAAGGGATTCCCTGGATGTCGGTGGTGTAGTCATCGTCCCGGCGGGTACGGGTAAACTCATTCCCTGCCGAGAGCTGGCCTTCCCAAACAGGGTAGGAGAGTACCAGCCTGGTGGCAAACAGGCGATTCTTGATCCGGTTGTCGGAGGTGATGACCCGGTCGTCATACTCCTGGCTGCTCTCGGTAATGGAGGAGGCGGTCGATTGGCTGCTCCTGTAGAAATCGCTGTTGAAATCCACGTTCAGTTCTCCGAACTTGCCGTTGTAATAGGCGTTCAGCCTGTGCCTGGGTTTGCTGTTCTGTGTCTGGTTATCGTTGCTTTCCCACCGGTCGTAAAACACTCCGTCGGCATAGACGTCGCTCAGCGTGGTGGACTGCATGCCGTTTTTTCCCGGAAAGGCGGTCATGGTGTATTTTACTCCCGCATAATGGTTGGATGAAATCTCGTAGTTGACTCCCGCAATGGTGGTCAGCGGATTGGATAGCCCGTCCACACGGAGTTCGTTTTTTTGTGTCCAAAGGGTATCTACGAAGGCCTCCTGGGCTATCCGGCTGTCCTGGACGTAGGCATACCGTTCATACTTGACCGTCCCGAAGATATCCCATCCCTTGTGGCGGTAGTTCAGGTTGAGCTGCTGCCGCAGGTCGGTATTTTCCGTTTGCAGGTAGGTAGACCGTATATCGAAGCTCAATCCGTCGCCGGTCTTGCGGACGGTATGAATACGGATCACCGCCTTTACGGAGGCATCGTATCCCGCGCCGGGGTTGTGCACAATCTCCACTTCCCTGATGTCGGCGGACGAGATCAGGTCGAGTTCCGACACGTCGCGCAACTCACGGTTGTTGACGTAAATCTTTGCCTTCCCTTTGCCGAAGATCGAGAAATCGCCGTTGTCACCCGTGATGGCGGGCAACCGTTTCAGCACATCGTTGGCTGTTCCGGCCTTGCTCAATACGGTGTTTTGTACGGTAGCCACCACGGCATCACTGCGCAGCCTGATGCGGGGCAGGTCTCCTTCTACTACCACTTCATCCAGCAGGGTAGTGTCCGGTTGAAGGGAGATCGTTTGTTCGGGGAGCGCCGGCACCGTTTGTGTTTCGTATCCAATAAACGATACCCGCAGAAGGGCATTGGAGCTGTTGTTATCCGCAAGAAGCGAGAAGACACCTTGTTGATCGGTGGTGGTTCCCGTGATCAGTGTTGAGTCGGGGAGGGAGTAGATGGCCACATTGGCAAATGGAATGGGATTGCTGTCGCTATCGGTTACCGTTCCTTTTATCTGGGCACGCAGGGGCAACAGTATGCCACATAGAAATAACGAAAAGAGAATTTTTTGATTCATTGTGTTTTTGTTTTAATCCGATAATAGGACAACCGTTTCCTTTGTTTGGTTACAACCTGTACAATTTTTTTTGCCGGAAAAAGAATATCCATTATCTTTACGTCGTCCAATCGCATCAAAAAGGTACGGTGCAATGAAACCGGCACAATTAAAGTAATCGTTGGACAGGCAACATGCAAATCAAATACCTGACTTTATTCCTCCTGTTGTCGACAACCGTTTGCCTGAAAGCACAGGAAACGGTAACCCTGTCGCATTACCTGTTCCCCGATTTCCAGCCGGGGGTGGTGTTGCTGAAAAACGGCGTGAGGAACAACGCCAAGCTCAATTATAATGCAGCATCGGAAGAGATGGTTTTTGATGAAAACGGCAAAACCCTGGCAATAGGAGATGCCGTCCTTCCCCAGATAGATACCGTGTTCGTTGCGGATGAGAAGTTTATCCGGATAAACAATAAATTCGTAAGAATCCTGATCGATAAACCTGAAATTGATTTGTTTGTGGAACACAAATGCAGGCTGATCCCTCCCGGGAAGCCGGCCGCTTACGGAGGAACGTCGCAAACATCATCCACAACATCTTATTCTTCCATCCTGTCGGACGGCAGGGTATATGACCTGAAACTTCCTGACGACTACAAGATTATACCTTACAATGTGTTTTGGCTGAACCGGAACGGGAAGTTGCAAAGTTTTTCGAACCTCGGGCAGTTGAAGAAAATTTATCGGGACAAAAAGAAGCTGGTTGGCGATTACCTGAAAAAGAACGAGGTGAAGCTGGCTAATGAAAAGAGTGTTGAGGAGGCCATAACCTATCTGGAAAACAATTAAATATATACGATTAACAATGAAGCGACTAATTATCTTATCGTTGCTGGCAGTTGCTATAGCCGGCAGTTCCCAGGCACAACAAAAATATGTGCCTGCAGCAGAGAACCTGAAAAACAGAGCCGAGTTCCAGGACATGAAATTCGGGGTATTCATCCATTGGGGTATTTACAGCATGATGGCCGACGGGGAGTGGATCATGAACAACAAGAACATCAACTGGCAGGAGTATGCCAAGCTGGCCGATGGGTTCTATCCTTCTAAATACGATGCTGAAAAATGGGTGGCAGATGTGAAGGCGGCCGGAGCAAAGTACATTTGCATCACTTCACGCCATCACGATGGCTTTTCGATGTTTCATACCCGGCAATCGCCTTATAACATTGTGGACGGCACACCGTTCAAGCGCGACATCATCAAAGAGCTCGCGGATGCTTGCCACAAGCAGGGAGTCAAACTGCATTTCTATTACTCCCAACTCGACTGGAGGCGATCCGACTATTTTCCGATCGGACGCACGGGCCGTGGAGTAGGACGCACCGAACAGGGAAACTGGGACTCCTACCACCGGTTCATGCTCAATCAGCTTACCGAACTGTTGACCAACTACGGAGAGATCGGCGCAATATGGTTTGACGGGCAATGGGACCAGCCTGCCGATTTCAACTGGCGACTGCGTGAAATCTACGACCACATCCACAGCATACAGCCGGGATGCCTTGTCATCAGCAATCACCACCTTGCCCCGCAGGAAGGGGAGGACGGACAGACTTTCGAAAAAGACCTTCCGGGACACAACACAACCGGATTCTCGGCCAACGCGGAAATTGGACAACTTCCGCTCGAAACGTGCGAAACGATGAACAATTCGTGGGGATACAACATTACCGACCTGAAATACAAATCGGAGAAGGAACTGATTCATTATTTGGTTAAAGCGGCCGGCAACAATGCCAATCTATTGATGAACGTTGGACCGCGTCCAGACGGTACATTCCCCGATATAGCTGTCCAGCGCTACAAAGCCATGGGGGATTGGTTGAAGGTGTACGGTGAAAGCATTTACGGTACAAGGGGAGGGCTTGTCACACCGCGCGACTGGGGTGTCACCACGCAAAAAGAGAACAGGCTCTACGTCCATATCCTCAACTACAAAGATAAATCGCTTTATTTGCCGACGAACGGTAAAAAAGTGAAGTCGGCCCGCGTTTTCCTTGATAAGAAACCGGTGAAATTCACGCAGGACGCTGACGGTGTTCTGTTGAAACTCGACAAGGTTCCCGATGAACTGGATTACGTGGTAGAACTTGAGTTGAAGTAAGAGTTTAGTTTTTTATTTTGAACGTGAACGTCTTTTGAGAGAAATAGCTGAAGATCGTACAAATCAGCGTCACCACCATTTTCGAGGGTGTGGGGTAGAGGTGCAGCACCTCCACCAGTAGCTTTAATCCGAAATAATTGATCAGCAGGTTCACTCCCACAACAGCCATATAGCGGACGAGCTGTTCCTTGCCCCGCAAATCGGAAGAGGTGAATGTGACGTATTTTTGAAGCAGAAATCCCGAGAACAGGGTGACCGGAAACGTGATGAGCAGAGCCGCGATGTGCGGGCTGATGGTCACAAACCCGAGCGGAACAAACTGCTTTTGTATGACGTAGTTGTAGACAACGAAATAGAGCAGCCAGTCGAATCCTACATTGGCGGCACCACTGACGCCATAGCGGAAAAACTGCCGGCTGAAATAGCGCTTGAACGGCGGATAAAAGAAGTCAATGAGATCGCCGATAAGTTTTCCCGTAAGCACTAAAATTCTTCTCATTCCTTTTCAGACGGTTTAAATATTGATGCAGATGCTGAAAACAACGGCTAACAGAAAACCTGACATTGAGGTAAGCTTAAGGTAGGGATCCAGCTCGCGGCCTGTTTTCTTGTGAACTTGCGTTAAGAGGTAGAACTGGTAAAGAAAAACAGCCACATAGAGAAACCGGTATCCGGGCAATGCTGCAAACATAAAACTGTACTGCAAAAAGCAGGTAAACATTCCAAAAGTGAGCAAGGTATGGTAGATCTTGGCATTTTTTAAGCCTAACCTCAATGCAAAGGTGATTTTCCCCGATGCCTTGTCGTTATCCATGTCGCGCATGTTGTTGATGTTGAGTACCATCGTGCTTATGAAGCCCAAGCCTACAGCTGGCAAGACAGGCTGAAACCCGATGGAGTGGGTGTGCAGGAAATAAGTGCCGACAACCGCTACCGGGCCAAAAAACAAAAAAGCAAAAAAATCACCCAACCCCACGTAGCCGTAAGCATACTTGCCGATGGTGTAGAACAGGGCCGACAGGATACAGACCAACCCGATGCCCAGCAGTACGAAAACGGACGGTTGGGTATAACTCTCCGCAGCGTCTAAAACCAGCGTAAGCCCGATTGCAGCAACGATAACGATAGCGATCCCGATGGCTGTTTTCATCTCCCCGGGAGAAATTTTTCCGCTTTGCACCGCACGGGCAGGACCCTGTCGGTTGCCGGTAACATCGGTACCTTTCAGGTAGTCGCCCAAGTCGTTTGCCAGGTTCGACAAGATCTGGATGGATACAGCCAGTGCCAGTGCCAATACAAAAGTGATTGCAGAGAATTTTCCTTCCTGCAAGGCAACTCCCGTACCCAGGGTAACTCCGGCGACAGCCAGAAAGAGTGTGCGAAGCCTGAAAGCCGAGATCCAGTTTTTTAACTTCGCCATCTTTAATATGCCCTTGCGAAAATCACCCGTTGTGCCGACGGTTTACCGGTAACCATGCATTTCCCGGGTGTTTTATCACCTTCCAACGGGATACAACGGATGGTAGCCTTGGTTTCGTTCTTGATGAGCTCTTCGGTTTCGGGGGTTCCGTCCCAATGACAGAGTAGAAATCCGCCTTTCTCGATCTCTTCTTTAAATTCTTCGTAGGAGTTTACTTCGCGGGTGGTGGAGGCGCGGTAATCGAGCGCTTTCTTATAGATGTTTTCCTGAATTTCATCGAGCAGGTTCTTGACGTATTCCTCGATGTTCTCGCAGGAAACGGTCTCTTTGGTCAGCGTATCGCGGCGGGCAACCTCTATGGTGTTGTTCTCCATATCCCGGCCACCCATGGCCAGACGAACGGGAACACCTTTTAATTCGTATTCGGAAAACTTCCACCCCGGTTTCTTGTTGTCGGAGTTATCGTACTTTACGCTTACTCCCAGCGCTTTCAGGCGTGAGACAATACCCGATACCTTTTCGTCTATTTGAGCCAGTTGTTCGGCATTTTTGTATATAGGGACGATAACAACCTGATAGGGAGCCAGTTTTGGGGGGAGTACCAACCCGTTGTCGTCGCTGTGAGCCATGATGAGTGCCCCGATAAGCCGGGTGGAAACACCCCAGGAGGTAGCCCAGACATAGTCGCGTCCGCCGTCCTTATCGGCAAACATTACATCAAACGCTTTGGCGAAGTTCTGTCCCAGAAAATGCGATGTGCCGGATTGCAGGGCTTTTCCGTCCTGCATCAACGCTTCGATAGTATAGGTGTCTATGGCTCCCGCAAATCGTTCAGAAGCCGATTTCTTTCCTTTTATCACCGGCAGGGCCATGTACTTTTCGGCAAAATCGGCGTAAACGTTGATCATCTTCTCGGTCTCCTCCACAGCTTCTTGCTCCGTGGCATGGGCCGTATGCCCTTCCTGCCAGAGAAATTCGGCCGTGCGGAGGAACAGCCGGGTACGCATCTCCCAACGAACCACGTTTGCCCATTGGTTGATGAGCAACGGCAGGTCGCGATACGATTGAATCCAGTTTTTATAGGTGCTCCAGATAATGGTTTCGGAGGTGGGGCGGATGATCAGTTCTTCCTCCAGCTTGGCCTCGGGATCTACCACTACGCCGCTTCCATCGGGAGCGTTCTTCAGCCGGTAATGCGTTACTACGGCACACTCCTTGGCAAAACCTTCCACGTGGTCGGCTTCGCGGCTGAGAAACGATTTGGGTATAAACAACGGAAAATAGGCATTCACGTGTCCGGTTTCCTTGAACATGTCGTCCAGCTGGCGTTGCATCTTCTCCCAGATAGCATACCCATACGGTTTTATCACCATACAACCGCGTACGGCTGAGTTTTCCGCCAATTCGGCTTTAATCACCAGGTCGAGGTACCATTGCGAATAATCTTCGCTGCGGGAGGTAAGTTCTTTCAATTCCTTTGCCATATCTTATATAAAATTCTGAATATTTATTTAAGGGTGCAAAGATACGAATATTCGTAGAAATTTGAAATTAGAAACGGGTATTTCGACTTAAGAAGATCCCGGTTCTATCCAAAATTACTTTTTATCTTATCCAGCAGGTTCCCGCAGGCATCTTCCAGCAAATCCATCACCAGCTCGAAACCGGACGCTCCCCCGTAATAGGGATCGGGAACCTTGTGGTGGTGGGAAAACTTACTGGAGAAATCGATCATCCGGTGGATCTTGGCAACATCCTCTTCCGTTTTTGCCAGTTTTTTTACGTTCCTGTAGTTGTCATCATCCATCACAATGATGTAATCGAACCGCTCAAAATCAGTGCTGACGAACTTCCGCGACCGGGAACAAAAATCGTAGTTGCGCCGTTGTCCGTGCATACGCATCCGGTCATCGGGCAATTCGCCTTCGTGCCAGCCGGATGTGCCTGCGGAATCTACAAAGATTCTCTCTTCCAGGCGGTTGTCGGCAACCATTTTCTTGAGAATCCCTTCAGCAGCCGGAGAACGGCAAATGTTTCCGAGACAAACAAAGAGAACGTTGACTTGTTGATTCTTGGCAGGAGGAATTTGCATAACGCTAATCGATTATAATCTAAAACAATGCGGCAAAGATAACATTTTTATTTATATTTGCAGCCTTAAACCATTTTTGTGTCGGAATGAACATACCGGAAGAGAGAAAATCGCAGCCCATTTCCAAAGAGATTACCGTTGTTGAAGCTAAAAAAGAATTGGAGAAGAACAGGAGTAAAAGAATCCTGTTCGCCACAGGAGGTTCTTTTGCCCTGGTTTTAGCCGTGTTGGGCGTTTTCGTTCCCGGCATACCCTGTACCCCTTTCGCACTATTGTCTGCCGCCCTTTTTGCAAAAAGTTCCGAAAAGCTGTATAACTGGTTGCTGAGTAACAGGATACTGGGGCCCCGCATTAAAAACTACCAGCGCCGGAAAGGTATTTCGAAAGGCGGAAAAGTGAAGGTAATCATTTTGATGGTGACGATGGTGTTGGTCTCTTCTTTCCTGATAATAAATGTGCCGGCCATAAGGATCGTAATTCTCTTGTCGGGCCTTGTCGGAGCGATTGTGGTGTGGTTCTTTGTTCCCGAAGGGAGAGACTATACCGAAGAGGAGGGCTAGTCCCTCAGGTACGCGAAGTAATACTTCTCCACCTTTTTCGATAACAACTCGATGTTGAACATATCGGATGCGGTGGAGATGTCTTTTATGGAGCCGTCGCGATAGAGGATCTTGATGCTTTCGTCGTACTTGTTGTACATGTCGGTAGCCAGCGAATCGGCAGAAACAAAATAGGCAGCCTCGCTTTCCGAGATTCCGTATTTACGGGTAAATTTTTCGATAAATTCTTGCTTCTTTTCTGCCGGGTGAGGTTCATTGGTAATCTGGATCTTGAATAGTTTTCGGTTGACCATTCCGTGGCTCAGCAAGGATAAGACCTTGTCGGAATGAGACTTCCATACCTTTAACGATGTCCAGATATCGTTGTCGTCCAGGTTCGTGAAATGTTCCAGCACTTCCGGGCTTTCCCGGAAATCTTTCAACGTGATGTCGTTTTTTAGGAAGAATGCCAGCGAGGGCGATGCAAAGAGGTCTTCGCCGTTTCGCGACAGGTACTTGGCCCGGTTGATGGTGTTTGTCAACATTTTCTCCGAGGCCACCGCCGTTTTGTGCAGGTAGACCTGCCAATACATAAACCGACGCGACATCAGGAAGTTCTCTATCGAATAAATCCCTTTCGACTCAACCACCAGCTTGTCGTCAATCACATCGAGCATCTTCATGATGCGTGCCGCACCGATACCCCCTTCGCTGACACCCGTAAAAAAACTGTCGCGCTGCAGGTAGTCCAGTCGGTCGACATCCAGCTGCCCACTTACCAGCTCGTGTAAAAACCGCTTGGGGTACTTGTCCCGGAAAATATCGATGGCCGTCTGGAGTGCACCTTTTTTCTCGCCGTTGATCTGCTGCATCAGCAGCAACGAAACCTCTTCGTGAGGCACGTTGTTCGCCAGCGTATTCTCCAGCACATGCGAAAAGGGAGTGTGCCCGATATCGTGCATCAGGATGGCAGCCAGCGCTCCGCGGTATTCGTCTTTGGTGATCTCGTGGCCTTTGTCGCGTAAATTCAGCAAGGCCACGTCCATCAGGTACATGGCGCCAATGGTATGGTGAAACCGGGTATGCTGTGCACCGGGATAAACATAGGATGCCATTCCCAGTTGCCGGATCCGGTTCAGCCGCTGCAGGCAGGGATGCTGGATAAGTTCGTAAATAAACTCATCGGGGATATTGACAAATCCAAAAACGGGATCGTTGATTATTTTTCGCTTCTGCTGCATATAAAATAAAAAAAGACTGCTGGCTTTCTTCCAACAGTCTGATTTTTAATTAGTTGTCTTACCAGGACTCGAACCTGGACAAACAGGACCAGAATCTGTTGTGCTACCATTACACCATAAGACAATTTGTGAGTACAAAAGTACAAAATTTATTGTAACAAAAAATTATTAGGCTGAAACTTTTTGTTTGATTCGTGAATTAAAATTGCTATTTTTACCGAGCAACAACGTTTTTACGGGTTAATCCCGGTAGCTTCCAGAACCACCGTTTTCTCTTTCAGAAATTCCATCAACGTTGCGTAAACAGGATGTTTTTTAAGGATTTGCCGGTTTCCCACCATAAACAGTTGTTGGCGCGCGCGCGTAAGAGATACGTTCAGTTTTCTGTCTACGGTGCCCTCATCATTCAGGTTACAAAGGAAGTGCAGTTGATACGGTTTATTCACACAAAACGAAATGATGATCACATCGCGCTGGCTGCCCTGGAAGCGTTCCACCGTATCCACCATGATGTTCTCGTACGCCGGAATGCCTGCTTTCTCCAGTTTGTGCTTGATGAGTGCTATCTGGTTTCGGTAGGGCGCAATGATTCCGATATTCCGTGGGTCGAAATTCCGCCGGTCGTGCGCATACACGGTGGCAACGGAACGTATGACCTCAGCCACGATCTCCGCCTCAGGGGTGTTTGTTTTCGATGAGGTACTTTGCGGAGGCAACTGTTCGGTCGAAAAAAATGCGATTCGGCTTTTTGACACATGCTGTAAAAAGACATTGCCGGTTTCGGGGAAGGATGATCTCCACGGTTGAGCCTGCCACTCCTTTGCGGACAAGAGGGCTTGCGGGTAAAAGTGAGTGGAGGGGAATGCGGCAATCTGCTCGTGCATCCTGCCCTGGATGGTGAGCTGGGTGTAGGCGTGTGTCCAGTTGTTACCGACGCAGTTGCGCAGCAAGCGTTCGAAAAGGGAATGGGCACAACTGGTGATCCCTGCTCCGGTAAGTTCCGGCTCGTGAATGGCGGCAACCTGTTTTTTCTGCAAGACAATGGCGGGCAACTGGTGATGGTCGCCAATCATGATGAACTTATCGAAACGGGGCAACAACCCTATAATTTGTGGCTCCAGGATCTGTGACGCTTCATCGATAATGGCCACATCGAACTTCTTGAGGCTGAAAAGTTCCGGTTTTCCGTTTATGGATGCCAGGGTGGATACAACAATCCGGGTCTTCCGGATCGTTGTCCGCAGCGATTCGCGGTTACTGGCTTTTTCGGAGATGTTTTGCAACAACCGGTCCCGATACGCTTCGGCGCACGAAAGTTCGCTTCCCACACGGATGTAGTTGCATGAATTTTCATCCTTGCAGCCAAATGCGGCATTTATGGCTTCGCAAAGCTCATCCACGGCCCGGTTGGTATAGGCCAATACCAGCATGTTGCCGTTTTCTTTCGCGTAAAACTCTTCAATCAGCCGGCGGGCAAAAATGGATGTCTTTCCGGTTCCCGGCGGGCCGATAATCAGGAAATAGTCTTCGGCAGCCATCGCTTTCCGGATGATGCTTTCGGGATAAGGCAACTTGTTTTCAGGGATTGCCGGAGCTTGGGGTGCTCTTAATCCCAACAGTAAATCGCGCTGCTGCTTTTCGGCATTCAGAAAATCAAACAGGCTCTTATACATACTATTGTACGATGTGTCGAGCGCGTCATGCTCGATCGCCCAAAGCGGGTTCTCGTTGAAAAACGTGCGGTTTCGTTGCTTGTTCCGGAAACGGACCTCGACAAATTCCCGCGAGATGGCTGCCAGGGCCCCTTTCAGTATTTGGCGGTTGAGGACGGTGTCTTGTTCATCCTGCCGGGGATAGACAATGCAGATCTCTCCCTCACGGAAGTTTACCACATCGTTTCCGGCATGATTTCTCCGGAACACGATTTTCATGTCGTTTCCCGAATCGTCAATCGACTCGATGGACAAGCCATACAAAACATCCAGTGCTTCTGCACGTTCGGTAAAATCGCTGTTCCACAACGAAGCCACACCGGTGGGTGACTCGTATTCTACGTCTCCTGTTTTTTGCAGGTACAGTTCCTGTGAAACAAAACGGATGTAGCGGTAAAAGTAGCTCAATTCCATTGGCGTGCATTGTTGCAGTACCGACTTGAATTGTTCGATCCGTTGCGTGTAGAACGTCGCGGATTTCTGTGCGGTTCCGGTGGTGTCGTAAAGTGCCTGAAACAGTTGCGCAACCGTTTGATTGTTACCGTTTATGATGGCATGTTCGTTGGCAATAATGAGGTTCCTGACGTTGATGATCTCTTTCTCCAGTTGTTGGAATCCGGCGGCAAAACGGAGGTTTGTACCCGGAATGCTTCCGGACGAGTATAAAATGGCTGCTTCCACCCGGCGTGACGGTACATCAAACACACTTTCGGTCATTAGCCGGTAAACGCCGGTCTGTACTTCGTGGTTAAGCGCAATCTTTCCTGTGTCGTAAGCAGGGTAGGGAAGTTTACCCGATTTGAGCTCTACAATCTCATACGCTTTTTTATTGATGTGCAACAAGTCCAACCGCCCCTGAAAACCGTATCGTTCACTGAAGAACGACGGTTCGAGCGTACACTGGTGCAGGTTAATTCCTCTCCGTGGAAAATCTTCGGTGATCACTCGTTTGATGTTCTCAAACTGGGTACGCGCTTTTCGCATGAAATCACGGAAGTCTTCGTCGGCTGCAATATCCCGGCAGCTCGTGTATTCGAAAGGCGACTGCCGGAACGATTTCAGGAATGTTTCGTCAAAAGAGACCTCATCGGGTTGTTGGGCAAAGATCAGCTCGTCGAGGAAAAAGTTTGCCAGGTTACCCAGCAGAAGATAGGAGCGGTTTTCGGGTGTCTCGAACTTGTTTCTGAAATAGTGCATCGGAGTGACGCAGTAATCGTGAAAGCATTCCGCGATGGCGGAGGCGTCTATCAGGTAATCGGGTTCCAATACAATCAGCTTGGGGAGTAAACGGCCGTTTTTGTCTACCGTGAAATCGATCAGGTTGAGCTGCGCCCCTTCCCAAAAATGATCGACCGGGCCGCTCAACGCATCGCACCTGACAGTTACCTCCGTTCCCGGATGTTTTTCCGACAGGCACCTGATTTCGGCTTTTTCGTTGTCTACCGCCTGAACTTGAACGCGTAGCGTCCGCTCTTTGCCGATGGGTTGAGGCGAGAGCGTGAGGCCCTCATCCGAATTTGTTTTGTTGCCGGAGAGGAGTTCCAGGAAATTGATCAGTGCCCTTTCGTGTTGCCGGTATTCGGCCTCTACCAGTTCTTCATTCTTTTCCCGGATCTCTTTCGTACGAACTCGTAAGTGTTGCAGTTGCCACTCCAACCGGTTGGGAATCCGGTGTTGCTGAGCCAGGAACACCAAGCGCGAGAACAGGTTGGGAAACTGGACGGATTCACCGGACGTTAATTCTCTCGACAAGCGCTCTAACAACTTTTTCAGCTCGAAAAGTTTGTCGTTTAAAGCAGACTCCGAAATTGAAACTTCCTGTATATCCGTCAGGTAGGCTGTGTAATCAGGCATCAAGGTTGAAATAACTCAATAATTTTTGGAAGAAAAACCAAAACCCCTACCGCCAATGCCGCCATGGCAGCCAGCAAAACGCCTGCAGCAGCCAGGTCCTTCACCTTTTTAATCGTTGCGTTGCGTTCTTTTGAAACAAGGTCGGCAAGCGTTTCTATGGAGGTGTTTACAGCTTCCAGGGCCAAAACCAATCCAATAACGACAGTTACTGCCAGCCATTCCGCAGTGGAAATCGAAAACAGGAACCCCATCAGAATGGCTGATATGGCCAGTATCAGGTGAATCACCGCGTTAGGCGTTTCGCGGAAAAGTGTTGCGACACCTTGAAAAGCGTATTTAAAACTAAGCATTCTTTTTTTGTAAGAACCATTCATAAACAATCCCTTTTTCAAATACATCATCATCCGCGACAAAGCCGGTAACGGTGGTGGGACAAATATACGAACTTTGGTGCTCTTTGCAAAAACAGGCCGTTTTTTTATCTTTATTGCCGTGCATTTTTTATCTTTGCCTGAATTAAATACAACACTATGGCCCAATTTTGCCCGCTTTGCGGAAGGAGTAAACCGGAAGAAGCATTGTTTTGCAACGATTGCAAAGATAAGATAGAAAAGGAATATGAAGTGGATGTCCCCAAAGGTGAAGGGGGAATGGATGCTGTTGGGCAGGAATTGACTGAAAGGAGTGTTGAGGCCAAAAAAGAGAATCCGGATCTGCCGACGGATACTTTGTCAAAAGACACAGGGCCGCGAAAGAACAAAAGCCGTCTTTTTTGGGGGTTGCTCCTCTTGGGTATATTGCTGGTTGCCGGGTTTTTTTATTACGGAGAGACGGTAAGAAAAGGCAATTTAGACAGGTTGCAATGGGATGCGGCTGTGAAAGAAAACAGTGTAAGCGGTTACCTGACTTATATGCAGGCGTTTCCGAAAGGAAAATATTACACCCTGGCTGAAGAAAACCTGGTGAAACTCAAAGGAAATGAAGCAGAGACCTGGAGAACATTGCAATCTTCGGATAACAGGGCGGAACTGCGGGATTTCCTGACGCAATATCCGGAAAGCCCGTACACCCCGTTAGTGAAAAAAAGGTTGGATTCGCTTGCCTGGGTGGCTACCCTGAACGACAATACCGCCGAAAGTTATTCTGACTATATGGTTGCGTCGCAAAGCGGAGAACTGCCGGGCGACTATTTCGGCAATGCACAGGAAAGATACGAGATGTTGTTTCAATCGTATCCGGTTACAAAAAGTGATCTGGACAGTATCCGGCTTACCGTTGACGGGTTCTTTACGGCATTATCCGCTCTTAAAGCCAACGAAATAACCAAATATATGGCTCCGGTCGTTTTCCGGTTCTTCAACTCCGGTGGAGGTCAACGTGAAAAAATAGTTGGAGACCTGATTATCTCTGGGGCGAGAACACAGGCTCCAACCGTTCAGTTTTTACCGAATACGGCCGCAGTGGCATACGAGAAAACGGATATTGAACATTACAAGGTGAATGTCCCCGTTCAGAAATCGTATGTTGACGGTGGACAACAGAAAACCGTTTCAGGCTATATCGTTCAGATGGAACTGGACAGGAACTTCCGGATACTTACCCTGACCGAACGCAAGCCTGCTGCCGACGCGGTCTGAGAATTCTAATCCCAGCTGAGAATCACTTTTCCACACTGTCCGCTTTCCATCACTTCAAACCCTTTCTGGTATTCATCGATGGAAAAACGATGGGTGATAACCGGAGTCAGGTCAATTCCGGAAATAAGCATCTGCTCCATCTGGTACCAGGTTTCCCACATCTCACGGCCGTAAATCCCTTTCAGCGTAAGGGCCTTAAAGATGATCTCGTTCCAGTCGACCGTAGTGTTGTTGGGTAAAATACCCAGTAACGATATTTTTGAACCGTTGTACATGTTGTCGATCATTTCCCGGAATGCAGCGGGGGAGCCGGACATTTCCAACCCTACGTCAAAGCCGCGCATTCCCAGTTTTTCAACCGCTTGCCGGATGCTCTCTCCTTTCGAAGGGTTAACGGTTAGCGTAGCTCCCATTTTCCGGGCTATCTCCAGCCTGTAATCACTCAGGTCGCTGACCACAACGTACCGGGCACCTGCAAAGCGGCATATGGCGGTTGCCATGCTCCCGATAAGCCCGGCACCGGTGATGAGCACATCTTCCCCGATAAGCGGGAACGATAAGGCTGTATGCGTGGCATTTCCGAAGGGATCCATAATGGAGGCGATCTCATCGGGAATACGGGGGTCCAGCTTAACGACGTTCTCTGCCGGGAGCGACAAATATTCGGCAAAGGCCCCGTCGCGGTTCACACCCACACCGAGGGTGTTTTCACAAACGTGTAGCTTCCCGCGGCGGCAGTTGCGGCAGTGTCCGCAAGCGATATGTCCTTCCCCGGTAACCCGGTCGCCGGTTTTCAGGTTTTTTACTCCGCTTCCCATGTCCACAATTTCGCCCACGTATTCGTGTCCGATGGTCATGGGGGTTTTGATGGTCTTTTGCGCCCAATCGTCCCATTTATAAATGTGCAGATCGGTTCCGCAGATAGAGGTTTTTATGATTTTAATGAGGACATCGTTCACTCCGATCTCGGGAACGGGTATCTCTTGCATCCATATTCCCTTTTCGGGACGCAGTTTAACTAAGGCTTTCATAATGAGTGTGGGTTATAAGTTGTGGGTTATTTAATAACGGCAAGTTTTTTTCCGACTTTAATAAACGCAGCAATGGCTTTGTCCAGGTGTTCACGTTTGTGCCCGGCGGACAGCTGAACACGGATACGTGCCTCTCCTTTCGGAACGACGGGATAATAGAATCCGGTAACGTAGATGCCTTCATCGAGCAGGGTTGATGCAAATTCCTGTGACAGCTTGGCGTCGTAGAGCATTACGGCACAAATAGCCGACTGGGTAGGTTTGATGTCGAAATTGGCTTCTTTCATTTTGGCTACGAAATAATCGACATTCTCGTGCAGCTTGTCTTGCAACTCATTCGATTCCTGAAGCAATTCAAACGCCTTGATTCCGGCAGCTGCCACCAACGGAGGAATGGAGTTGGAGAAAAGGTAGGGGCGTGAACGCTGACGAAGCATGTCGATGATCTCCTTGCGTCCGGTAGTAAAACCGCCTATGGCACCACCAAATGCTTTTCCGAGCGTTCCGGTAATGATTTCCGCCTTCCCCAGGCAGTTGTATTGTTCAGTAACGCCGCGTCCGGTTTTTCCGACGACTCCTGCCGAATGGCTTTCATCGATCATCACCAGGGCATCGTACTTCTCGGCCAATTCCATGATTTTATCGATGGGAGCCACATTTCCATCCATGGAGAACACACCGTCCGTTGCGATGATGCGAAAGCGTTGCGCTTGTGCTTCCTGCAGTTTGGCTTCCAAATCGGCCATGTCGGCGTTGGCGTAGCGATAACGTTTGGCTTTGCACAGGCGCACTCCGTCGATGATGGAGGCGTGGTTGAGTGCGTCTGAAACAATAGCATCTTCCTCGGTAAACAGGGGTTCGAACAACCCGCCGTTGGCGTCGAAGCAGGCTGCGTATAGAATGGTATCTTCCGTTTTGAAAAATTTGCTGATCGTAGCTTCCAGCTCTTTGTGAAGGTCTTGCGTCCCGCAAATGAAACGTACGGATGACATTCCGTACCCGCGCTCATCGAGGGCTTTTTTGGCTGCTTCGATCAGGTGGGCGTTGTCTGACAATCCGAGGTAGTTGTTGGCACAAAAGTTCAATACTTCCTGTCCCGATTTTACTTTGATCTCTGCCTTTTGAGGCGTAACGATAATCCGTTCATTTTTGTAAAGTCCTGCTTCTTGGATAGCGGCTAATTCGCTTTGCAGGTGTTGTTGCATTTTTTCGTACATAGTGTTGTTAAGTTATAAGTTGTGAGAGCCTGGGCTTTTTTACTCCTCAATCAGCGATTGCGGCAAGCTTTTCTTTGCTTTAACTCCCAAATCTTTTAGTTTCTGAGTCTGTAAGACCAAATTGTCGTTTCCGGTAGAAAGCTGTTTGTAGGCATCGTTGTACGCGTTCTGAGCCTGGTCCAGGTTTTTCCCGATTTTTTCGAGGTTATTGATAAACCCCACAAACTTATCGTAGAGTTTTGCCCCGCGTTCGGCAATCTCTATCGCATTTCGGTTCTGATATTCACGCTTCCAGAGGTCAACGATGAGCTTTAACGCTGCAATCAGGTTTGTAGGGCTGATGAGCAGGATTTTTTTGTCGTATGCGTATTGCCAGATATCCGGGTCGTGTTGTAAGGCAAGCATGTATGCCGGTTCGTTTGGGACGAACATCATCACGAAATCGAGCGTAACGGCGTAATCCTGATAGCTTTTCCGGCTCAGCTCATCAATGTGCTTCCTTACCGAACGCAGGTGTTCCCCGATGCATTTTTTTTGTTCGTCGACTTCGTCGGTTTGTGTGTAACGAACATACGCCGACAGCGATACCTTGGAGTCGATAATTACCTTGCGGTCGTCGGGGTAGGAGATGATCACATCGGGTTGCATTTTGCTTCCGTCCTCGTTAACGAGGTAGGCACCGTCGACGTCTTTCAGGAACTCCTGGACAAAGTATTCCCTGTCGCGCACCAATCCCGATTTCTCGAGGATGTTCTCCAGGATCATTTGTCCCCAATCGCCTTGTGTTTTGGAGCTTCCTTTCAAGGCATTGGTCAGGTTCACGGCATCCTCGCTGAGTTTTGTATTGAGCTCCTTCAGCTTCTTTACTTCTTCGCCCAGTGAAAACCTCTCTTTGGCTTCGGTAATGTAGACTTCTTCCACTTTTTTCCGGAACGAGTCGATATTTTCACCCAACGGCTTCAGGATGATGTCTAAGTTCTCCTGATTGATCTTGGTGAACTTGTGCGTTTTTTCGTCCAGGATTTTTTCCGCGATATTTTCAAACTCCAGGTTGAATTGTTTTCGCAGGTTCTCCATTTCGGACTTTTGCGTCTCCAGCTTCTCTTTCAGGGCGTTGAAGTCGGCTGTTGAGGCGGCAAGCAACCTGTTGGTTTCGTTAAACTCATCGGTCATCGATTTTAATTCCAGCTTGTAAGTGCCGATTTCTTCCAACTGCTTTTGTACGGTGTCGTGGGCTACATTGAGCTGGGCAGTAGTGCCGGAGAGGTTACGTTCAAGGGCCTGAACTTCGTCCCGGGACTGTTCTGTCTTTTCCCGGTATGCCGCAATCTCCGTTCTTAATTCCGCCTCATCTTCCTGCATGGACTTCAGTTTCTCCTGCGCTACAATGAGGTCGGTATGTAGAGAGACATTCTTCTCATTCACGGCTTCAAGTTCTTGTTTTGATACCGTTTTCAACCTGACAAGGAGGGTTGCCATGATCCAGGCAATAATTCCTCCGGCCACAAAACCTATGAGAAGACCGGTTATTTCCATTTTTTTGCTTTTACGGTTACAATCCGGAATTTTTCAGGATATGTCCCATCTTTTTCTTCTTGGTTTCCATGTAGAAATGGTTGTACTCGTTGGGCGTAATTTCGATAGGCACATTTTCCACCACTTCCAGTCCGTAAGATTCCAGTCCGATACGTTTCACGGGATTGTTGGTCATTAACCGCATTTTTGTGACGCCCAGGCTTTGCAGGATTTGTGCACCCACGCCGTAATCGCGCTCGTCGGCCTTATAGCCTAAATGGAGGTTGGCATCAACCGTATCCATTCCCTTTTCCTGTAATTTGTAGGCCGAAGCCTTTGCCATAAGTCCGATTCCACGTCCTTCCTGATTGAGATAAACCAACACGCCTTTTCCTTCTTTTTCGATCATCTGCATGGCTTTATGCAGTTGTTCTCCGCATTCGCATCGCATGGAGCCGAAAATATCGCCGGTTATACACGACGAGTGAACGCGCACCAAAATGGGCTCGTCTTTGTGCCATTCTCCTTTTATCAGTGCTACGTGATCCAATCCGTTGGACTTCTGGCGAAAAGGAACCATATGGAAATCGCCGTACTGGGTGGGTAAATGTACCTCCTCCCCGCGGTTTACGAGCGACTCTGTCCTCAGGCGATACTTGATGAGATCGGCAACCGAAATAATCTTCAGGTTAAATTCCTTTGCCATTTTCATCAGTTCGGGCATGCGTGCCATTTCCCCGTCTTCCTTTTTTATCTCTGCCAGCGCTCCGGCAGGGTACAATCCGGCCAAACGGGCCAGGTCAATAGTAGCTTCCGTGTGTCCTGCACGGCGAATAACGCCTTTGCTCATGGCTCGTAACGGGAAAATGTGTCCCGGCCGGCCAAAATCTTCGGGCTTGGTTTCTTCACGTGCCAGCGCCAGTATGGTTTGTGCCCGGTCGTAGGCCGAGATGCCGGTCGTGCAGCCGTGAGTGAGTAAATCTATAGAGACGGTAAACGGTGTGGAGTGGATGGAGGTGTTGTGGGTGACCATCATGGGCAACTCCAATTCTTCGGCACGTTCTTTGGTGATGGGTGTACAGATAAGTCCCCGGGCGTGCGTCTCCATAAAGTTGACTTTTTCCGGCGTGATACACTCGGCAGCAATGATCAGATCGCCTTCATTTTCGCGGTCTTCGTCGTCGACCACGATTATGAAGTTTCCTTTTTTTATTTCTTCGATAGCTTCTTCTATCGTGTTTAGCGTAAATTCTTTCATTTTGTATTGTTTATACAGCTACTTTACGTTGCTGGTTGTTCATTATCTCATTTAATTCGTTGTTTAACGTTAATACGGCGTTTAAGTCCCTGTTGATTCGCTTTTCAAAAGGCAGTGAAAGCAGTTTCATTATAACCCCGAGAGGGAAAATATACATGCACAGTTTGGCAAGTGTGGATCCCGTATTAAAGGGGCGTACATATTTTATCAAAACCGGGTATTCCTTTGCTTTCTCAATAACCATCGGCTTACGTGAGTTGGATAGCTGATTGAGCATATTCTCCATCTTGTTTTTTATCGAGGTCAAGGAATGGTCGTATCCGTTGTCTGTCCAATAGGTTTTGTATCCGAGGGTGCCGTATTTTTGCAGGTGGGCGGCCACCTCATCGGTCAGCTCACGTGACGATTGATAAACCTCGGCGTAGTTGGGTTCTTCAATAACGACCTCTTTTATCGTATAATTTCTTTTCTCGCGGATAAAGAAAAGTTTCTTGAAGAAGCTTGTATAGGTATCGGTACTCATAATTACCGAGTCTGTCATGGCCTTGTACGTCAGGAAAATGCCCAACGGCAGCAGAATCATCGAGCTGAACCACATGCCGATCCAATGATCCCAAACCCCGTCGCGGGCCATTTTGTAACCTACATTGTCTAAGATATAGTAGATAATAAACAAAATAACCGATATGACAATGGGTGTTCCCAGGCCACCTTTGCGTACGATGGAGCCCAGTGGGGCACCGATGAAAAAGAATACGAGACAGGCAAAGGGGATGGTGAATTTTCGGTGCCACTCGATCCATTGCCGGTTTATATTTCGTTGTGTGGTTGTTTTGGACATCGACCGGAAAAGATAATCGTTCCCGTTATTGTCGGCTTTTGAGTAGGCGTTTTGCAGGATGGCCGTCTGGGTTTGTATGTCTTTTGAAGCGAAAATAGAATCCATATCGGGTTTCATGGATGCGGTTGCGTGCTCAACGATGGAGTCCCTTTTCTCTTGCGGATAGCTGTTCCGGAAAGAAAGATAGGTATATTGTTTCATTATCTTCCGGTCGGAAATGTTTACGCTGTCGATGAATTGCTCCAAAGAGTCGATCGAAACCCTTAGCTGTGCGATATTTTTGGAAACGTAATTGCTCGATTCGCTCTCCTGTAAAACACTTTCTTCCATTCGGTTGAAGTTGTCATCATAGGGTATAGTCATCGTTTTTGTAACAAAACTCTCGCGGGCATAGGGGATAAACTCCGAAGAAAAATTCATATTTTCCGTTCCCTGGGTAAAGTTTTGAAACTGTTGCCCGCTATGCATCGTAAAGACAAGCGATAATTTATCTTCCGAGGTCCGCATCTCGGCCGAATCACAGATAATGACAGCCATATTCTGGAACCCGCTGCTGACGTCGTAAATGGAAACGCCATACAGCATTCCGGTTTTCCGGTTTTTCTTGTCCACGTACAAATTGTAACCTTCTATCTCCTTGTAAAAAACACCTTCGGGAACATCCAGTTCAGGTGATTTCTGCCGGATGGAGATCAGGAGTGAATAAAACTTGGGCTGGATTTTCGGCATGGCGTTGTTTTGAAAAAAAAAGGTGCCTATGCAGATTAAGACAATCAGGGCAATGAGCGGAACCATCGCCTTGATGAGAGAGATCCCCGCCGATTTTATGGCCAGCAGCTCCAGGTTTTCACCCAGGTTCCCAAACATCATCAGCGAAGCCAGCAATATGGATAAAGGCAGTGCCAAAGGTATCAATTGAAGCGCTGCGTATAAAAACATTTCACCTATTACGTTCAACCCTAGCCCTTTACCTACCATGTCCTCAACGTATTTCCATAAGAACTGCATCAACACCAAAAAAAGGCATATGGCAAACGTCATCAGAAACAGCGGGATATAGGTTTTTAACAAATAGCCGTAAAGTTTTTTTATATGGAAATCCCTTCTCATCTGTTAAAAGAAGCCCTTTTTAAATTCGATACAAAGATAATAAATTCCTGTGGAGAAAAG
>ENA-UOOM01001132-UOOM01001132.1-fermentation-metagenome-genome-assembly--contig:-NODE-1132-length-26793-cov-4.457065_pt1 | contig 26793 bp, 26 predicted proteins | sample MGYA00245781_ERZ724031 | MGnify/ENA primary metagenome ERZ724031 (study PRJEB28704, sample SAMN03018317) | fermentation metagenome | biome: anthropogenic terrestrial biome; feature: soil; material... | reverse complement strand
AGTTCATTCCATGCGAACCATATGCATATTGCTTTGAAGGCAAAAAATAGAAGGTCAATTGTAAAACTAAAATAGACTTTGTAGGTTTAAATTAGACCATAAGTAAAATACACAAATTTAAATAGTTTAATTAAACAAAAACGGGCTTTAAAATGCTCGTTTTTGTGCAATCTGGGGATCTACTTTACTTTTACAAATAAATACAAACTTTATTATTCACAGTAGATTTTATATGGGTGTCAGCTAGTGTCATTCTGAACCGCAGGTGAAGAATCTCGGGTCTAAAACTGGGATAAAGCTGTTATCATACTGTAAAACTCAGGATGACAAGAATGTATGCGATAACAATGACTGTGAATAGTAAAACTAAATCACTTAGGACTTAAATAACAACAATAAATTAGGATTTAAATAACAACAATAAATTATTGACAGAAGATAAGAATGATTATATAATATTAAATATGAAATCGTTCCCATATTTAGGTGATATAAATGACAATAACAATCAATGATATAGCAGAAAAGGCAGGGTGTTCTAGGTCTACGGTTTCTAGAGTACTTAACAATAAAGGATATGTAAATGAGGAAACTAGAAAAAGAGTGGAGAAAGTAATTAAAGAATATGAGTACTCCCCTTCAGCTACAGCTAGAAGCCTATCCAAAAAGGATAGTAATACAATTGGTGTAATTATTCCGGAAGCTGACAACGATTTCTTTGGTGAAATCTTAAAGGGTATTAGTCAAGTAGTAGATCAAAATGATATGACTTTAATCTTTTGTGATACCGATAACAATATGGGAAAACAAGAAAGAGCACTAAACATGTTGAAAGGTCAAAGGGTTAAGGGATTGATATTAACTCCTGTTAATGATTACAGCGATAAAGAGTCTGCCAATAGAGTTAGGAGGCAATTGGACAATTTAATGGTTCCAGTAGTTATATTGGATAGACAGATGGAATATTCCCAATGGGATGGAGTGTTTTTTGAAAATTTTCGTGGTGCATATGCAGGGACAGAAGTGCTTATAAAAGAAGGTCATAAGAAGATTGGTATCATTACTGGTGATTTAAATCTTAAGATAGGTAGAGATAGATATAGAGGATATGTACAAGCTATGGAAGACTTTGATATCCCGATACAAGACCAGTATATATTTGAAGGTAATTTTAGTGAAGAAAAGGCTTACGATTTGATGAAGGAATGTATTGAAAGTGGCAATATACCAGAAGCCATGTTAACATGCAATAATAGGACAACTCTTGGTTTTATTAGAGCACTAAGAGAATATAAACTAAACTTAGGTAAAGATATAGCTGCAATTGGCATCGATCGTATTAAGATATTAGATACTTTGGGATATAATTTTAGTTACATTGAAAGAGATACTATAGAAATGGGTAGAACAGCTATGTATAGATTATTAGAGAGATTTCAAAACCCAAATAAAAATAGAGAAATAAGTATAATGCCATTTAATATAGTTTTAAAGGGATCTGAAAAATTAAAGGCTACAAGTAAAGCTAATAATATGGAATAGTATTTATTGAAAAGTATCAGTAAACTCCATATTATTCTTTTGACTCGTATGGGAGCGGTACCACAACTGCGCAACTATTATCTTTAGTTTATAATTTTTTTATTCAATATTATAATAATTGAATGAAGAAATTATTATAAAAAAAATATTAAGGGGGATGTATTTAATGAAAAGAAAATTATTAGTTTTATTTTTGGCTTTAACTTTGGTTATTGGATTAGCTGGATGTGGAACAGATGCTCCAAAATCAACTCCTGCACCTGAATCAACACCAGACAATGGACAAGCTGGAGCAGACGAACCATTAAAGATATCTGTTATAATCAAAGCAACTGACTCGGATTATTGGCAAACGTTATTATTAGGGGCTAAGGCTGCAGAAACTGAACTTAATGGTAAAGTTGTAGTCACAACTGATGGACCTCCATCAGAGATTAATATTGAAGAGCAGGTTTCTATATTAGAAAATGTTATTGCTACAAATCCGGATAGTATCGTTATAGCTTCAACTAGTACTGATGCTACTGTACCAGCTGTTGAAGATGCAATGGGTAAAGGAATACCAGTTATAACTGTAGATAACAAATTAAATACAGACAATTATACTTCTTTCCTAGCAACAAATCACTCATTAGCGGCAGGAATGGCAGCTGAAGCAATGGTTAAGGACTGGGAGGCTAAAGGCATTGACGCTGCAGGTAAAAAGGTAATGGTAATAAGTTCAGTAGCTGGGACAAAGGTAAATACTGATAGAACTGAAGGTTTTATTAATAAAATAACTGAACTTGTACCTGGAATTCAAGTTTTAGAAACACAATATGCTGATAATGATATATCTAAGGCTTTAAGTATTGCCGAAAATACAATGGCTGCAAATCCTGATTTAATAGGTGTTTTCGGAGATAATAACCATATGGGCGTTGGTATATCAAAGGCAATAGAAGAAGCAGGAAAACAAAATGAAATAGTTGCATATGCTTTTGACGCAGACCCAGATGAAATTGAAGCTATTAAAAATGGTGTACTAAGAGGAATAGTAGTACAAGATCCATTTGGTATGGGTTATCAGGGCGTAATGTCGGCAATTGATGCTATAGAAGGAAAAACTGTTGAAAAGGATGTTATTGTAGACGCTACAATAGTAACTCTTGATAATATGGAAGAGGAACCAATTCAAAAATTGTTATACCCAGGTAAATAATATTAATTTATTACAACAGGCATGGAGTTTCCATGCCTGACTTACTAAAAAGGTAACAGATATAAGAAAGGAGGATAATTATGCCTTTACAATATGAAAATATTGTTGAAATGAAAAATATTAGCAAAGAGTTTCCTGGAGTAAAAGCTTTATCTAATGTGGATTTGGATATACGTAAGGGAGAAGTACATGCTTTAGTTGGTGAGAACGGTGCGGGAAAATCCACTATTATAAAAATATTAATGGGAGTATATACAAAGACATCAGGAGAGATATTTATAGAAGGTAAACAAGTAGAATTCAAGGCGCCCTCACAAGCACAAAAATATGGACTTGGAGCAGTATATCAGGATGTTAACCTTGCAAAGCATTTATCAGTAGCTGAAAACTTCTTTATGGGAAACTTACCACGAACAAAATTTGGAACAGTTGATTATAAAAAAATGCATGAAGAAACAAAAGCGGTATTGGATTCTATACAAGTCTATGTAAATCCAAAAACAATTATAAGAAACCTATCTGTTGCCCAACAAGAAATGGTATCTATAGGTAAGACCTTTCATCAAAAAGCTAAACTAGTAATATTTGATGAGCCAACTGCACTGCTAACTAATGATGAAACTAAACAATTATTTAAAATTATTGAATTATTAAAGAAAAATAATGTAGGTATACTTTATATCTCTCATAGAATGGAAGAAATATTTGAAATAAGTGATAGGGTAACTGTATTAAAAGATGGAAATAAAGTCGGTACAGTACAGACAAATGAGACTAATGAAGATGAATTAATCAATATGATGGTTGGAAGAAATGTAGAAAATATGTATGATATCGAAAAACCAATACCAGGTGATGTAATTCTTGAAGTCGAAGATTTAGGTCGCGAAGGAGTATTTCATAATATAAATTTCAATATCAGAAAAGGCGAAATTTTTGGTATGTATGGACTAGTAGGTTCAGGAAGAACAGAAATTGTTAGAAGTATTTTTGGTGCGGATATGAAGGATTCAGGTAGTGTAATAGTAAAAGGAAAAGAAGCAAATTATAAATCACCTAAAGATGGAATCGAGGCAGGAATTGCATTGTTACCAGAAAATAGGAAAGATGAAGGGCTAGCACTTATATTATCTGTTTCTACTAATACTAATATGGTATCAATAGATAAGATTTCATCTAATGGAATTATTAATAATAAAAAAGGTTATAAAATTGCAGAAGAATATGTAAATGCTCTTAGAACAAAAACTCCGTCCATACATCAATTGGTTAAGAATTTGTCTGGAGGTAATCAACAAAAAGTAGTTATTTCAAAATGGTTAGCTAAAGGTAGCGATATTTTTATATTTGATGAACCAACTGTAGGTGTGGATGTTGGAGCTAAAAGAGAAATCTATAAGATTTTTGAAGATTTATTGAAACAAGGAAAGTCAATAATAGTTATTTCCTCTTATCTACCGGAGATTATGGGATTAGCTGACCGTATACTTGTAATGCATGAAGGCAAGCAAATGGATATATTGAATAAATCAGAATTTAGCGATGAATATATATTAAAATTAGCTTCTGGAATTTAGTAAAGGAGGAGATCTCTATGAATAGTAGTGTAAATTCAAAAGAAGAAAAACAAGGATTAAAATTATTCAAAAAAGGAATGAAAACCGAGATTTATCTATTGCTTATATTGGCTTTATTATTTATAGCATTGTCAATTTCATCACCTGTGTTTCTAAAAGTAGGTAACATGAAGACTCTTGCAAGACAAGCTTCAATTTATGGGATTGTAGCAATTGGTATGGTATTTGTAATAACATCTTCTGGTATAGATCTATCTGTAGGTTCTGTGGTTGGATTATCAGGTGTATTGACTGCTATGTTTATAGTAAATGGAATGCCAATACCAGCAGCTATGATTTTATCTATTATAATTGGTTCTTTAATTGGATTGGTAAATGGCATATTGGTTCATGATGGGAAAGTACCTCCATTTATAGCAACAATGGGTACTATGACAGTAACAAGGGCAATTATTATGTTGATTACTGGTGCAAAAACTGTTTCTGGTTTACCAAAGAGCTTTACTGGTATTGCACAAGCGACGGTGTTGGGTGTGCCGTTCCTATTTGTTGCATGGATTATAACTATTGGAATAGCATGGTTTATTACTCATAAAACAGTTTTTGGAAGAAATATTTATGCCTTTGGTAGTAATAAAGAGGCTGCAAGATTAAGCGGTATAGATGTAAGAAAAACCACTTATGGTGTATATATGTTTTCTGCAATTGTATGTAGCATTGCAGGTATACTACTTACTGCAAGATTAGGAAATGGTGTGCCAACATCAGGTAGTGGATATGAACTGGATGCAATAGCTGCATCGGTAGTTGGCGGGGCAAGCCTGGATGGTGGAGAAGGTAGCGTTATAGGAACAGTATTAGGTGCAGTGATAATGGCTACATTGCGACAAGGAGGTACACTGCTAGGAATTAACGCATTTATAGTCGAGATTATAATAGGTTCATTAATAGTAATTGCAGTTTTATTAGATAAATTAAGAAAAAAATAAATACAAACACTATGAGGGGGTTATGGCTATGATTTATAAAAAAGTGGACAAAATTAAAGAAGAAATTTCTGCAATTGGGATTGGTTGTTGGAATTTTGGAGGAGATTGGGATTCATCTGAGGAGATAAACTCTATTAAAATAATTCATGCGGCAGTTGATGCTGGTATTAATTTATTTGACGTTGCACCTGTTTATGGATTTGGAGTCTCTGAGCGAGTTCTTGGTAAAGCTCTTAAGGAAGGGAAAAGAGAAAAAGTTCTGATAGCAAGTAAATGTGGGCTTTTATGGAATGAAAAACATGAGACAAGGAACAACCTAACAAAGAAAAGTATATTAAAAGAAATTGATCAAAGTTTAAAAAGATTACAAACTGATTATATTGACATTTATCAATTGCATTGGCCTGATCCCAATACTTCTATTGAAGAAACAGTAAGTGCATTGGAGGAGATAAAAAAAGCTGGTAAAATTAGATATATTGGATTATCTAATTTCTGCAAAGACGATATAGAAAAATTCATGTCCATGATAGAAATTAATACACTACAAGCACTTTATAACATGCTAGAAAGAAATACTGATAGTTATCACGAAATACCATTAAATTATAAAACAGAGGAAGAAATACTTCCACTAGCAAAGAAAAATGGGCAAATGTTTTTACCTTACAGCCCATTATTCCAAGGACTATTAACTGGTAAATTTACAAAAGGTAAAAACTTCTCTGAAAAAGATATTAGAAATGCAAATCCAAAACTTAATGGGGATAAATTTAATACTTATTATGAAGGAGTCCTACAACTAAGTAAATTTGCTAATGAAATAGGAAGACCATTAAATGAAATTGCACTTAACTGGTTAAGACAAAATGATGCTGTCACATCAATTATTGGTGGGGCCTCTAGTTTAGCACAGTTGGAAAAGAATATTCATTCTACTACATGGGATTTGACTCAAGATGAATTAGCCCAAATAGAATTAATTATTAAACCATTTGAAATTTTATAAAGGGTGATATATATGGTAAAATATTTGATTGCCCATGATTTGGGAACCTCAGGAAATAAGGCAACCTTGTTTACAACTGAGGGCAAACTTATAAAGAGTATAACATATAGTTACAAAACAAATTTTTTTAATGGAAATTGGGCAGAACAGAATCCTTTAGATTGGTGGAAGTCTGTATGTGAAACTAACAAACAACTGTTAAAGGATATAGATAAAAACAAAGTTTCGGGACTTGCATTTAGTGGTCAAATGATGGGTTGTGTATGTGTAGATAAAAATGGTCAAATATTAAGAGACGCGATTATTTGGGCAGATCAGCGAGGCGTAGCTGAAGAAAATCATATTAAAAATAAAATTGATGAAAAAGAGTTTTATGGAATTGTTGGTCATAAAATTAGTGCATCATATAGCATTGAAAAATTAATGTGGATTCGTAATAATGAACCAGATATATTTAAGAAAATTCATAAGATGCTTAATCCTAAGGATTATATAATTTATAAATTAACTGGAAAATTTGTTACTGATTATTCTGATGCATCAAGTACAAATGCATTTGATATAGTAAATTTAAAATGGTCAGAAAGAATATTAGAATGCACAGGTTTAGATGTGAATCTATTCCCTACTGCACTTCCTTCTACTAATATAGCTGGAGAGGTATCAAATTCTATAGCAGAAGAATGCGGACTAGCTCCAGGAACTAAAATTGTAATAGGTGCCGGAGACGGCGTGTGTGCTGCAGTAGGTGCAGCCTCGGTAGAAGAAAATGTAGCTTATAATTATTTAGGTTCATCATCCTGGGTTGCTTATACCTCTAAAAGACCTGTATTTGATGAACATATGAGAACTTTTAACTGGGTGCATATGATTCCAGGATATTATGCACCTACAGGTACTATGCAAGCTGCAGGGAATTCATTTAGTTTTATGAAAAATACCATATGTGATGGTTTGTCAATTATCGCTGAAAAAGATAAATCTAATGTTTATGACTTAATCAATGCAGAAATATCTAGATCAAAAATAGGCTCTAATGGGCTAATATTCTTACCATATTTATTGGGAGAAAGAAGTCCTAGATGGAATCCAAATGCACGGGGTGCATTTATTGGTTTAAAAATGGAACATACAAAGGCTGACATGCTTCGTGCAACAGTTGAAGGAATAATGATGAATCTAGATATTATCCTTAAGATATTCCAGAAGGAGTCTGATATTAAAGTAATGAATATAATAGGCGGTATGGCACAAGGAGAACCAATTAGACAAATTCTAGCTGATATATATGGCATTAAAGTAAATAAATTAAACTACCTAGAGGAGGCAACATCCATGGGAGCAGCAATTGCAGCAGGTGTTGGCACAGGTGTATTAAAAGATTTTAACGAAATTCATAAGTTTATTCAAATTGAAGAAGAAATTGAACCTAATATGGAAAGAAATCTTCAGTATGAACCTATAAAGGCCATATTTGAGAACAGCTATTATGCCCTTATAGAAATTTATGAGCAATTAGCTAAATTGTAAAGGAGATATGAAATATGAGCTTAACAGTAAATGAATTAGCAAAAATGATAGATCATACTTTATTAAAACCATTTATAAGTAACGAAGATTTAAGGAAGCATTGTGAAGATGCTATAAAATATAATTTTAAAACAGTAGCAATTAATAATGCACCTGTTCCATTTTGCAAGAAATTTTTAGAAGGAACTGATATCCTTTGCGATGCTGCTGTGGGTTTTCCACTTGGACAAAGCACTATTGAAACCAAGGTGTTTGAAACACAGGATGTAATAAAAAAAGGTGCAGGAGAAGTTGATTATGTTATAAATATAGTTGAAGTAAAGAATAGTAATTGGGATTATATAGAAGATGAAATGAAGAGAATAGTAAATGTATGTAATGAGAATAATGTAGTCTCTAAGGTAATCTTTGAAACCTGCTATCTAACGGATGAAGAGAAAATAAAGATTTGTGAGATAGCCTCAAAGGTAAGGCCAACTTTTGTTAAGACGTCTACAGGATTTGGAACTGGCGGAGCTACTGCTGAGGACATTAAGCTTATGAAGAAATGTGTAGGGGATGATATCAAGATCAAAGCTTCAGGTGGTATAAGAACTGTTGAGGATGCACTTTCCATGATAGAAGCTGGTGCAAGAAGACTGGGAACAAGCCAGGGTGTAAAAATAATTGAAGAATATAAGCTAAGATTTAAGTAAATTGAATAAGGAGTTAATATGATTAAAAATTATACGACTGGACTACAGCATATAGGACTGCCAACTAACTCAATAGATATGACAATCGAATTCTATAAAGGTTTGGGGTTTGAAGTAACATTTACAACTATTATTGAAGAAGGTACAGTTAAAGTTGTATTTTTAAAGTTATACAATATTGTAATAGAAGCCTATGAAAATCACAATGCAAGTATGAAAGCTGGCGCTATTGATCATATTGCAATCAATGTTGTGGATATAAATACTGTATTTAAATATATGAGATCAAAAAAATACAATCTGTTAGATGATGAAATTCAAACACTTCCATTCTTTGATAATGGAGTACGTTTCTTTACAATTGAAGGGCCTAATGCAGAAAAAATTGAATTCAATCAAATATTATAATATGATATAATAACCTCTTATAGGAGGTATTTTCATGGAAAAATATACAAAAGAATTTATCATTCCATATTACGATACGGATAAAAATGGACACATAAAAATTGATTCCCTATTGGCTTATATGGAAGAGACATCATCGTTTCATAGTGATGCATTGGGTATAGGGGTTGAGGAATTAGGTAAAAATAATTACGGATGGATGTTAAATAGATGGCGAGCAAGATTTTTTAAATTCCCAAAGGTTAAGGACAAAGTAATTATAGATACATGGACCTCAGGCTTTGATAAATTTTATGCCTATAGGGAATTTGCAGTATATGATGTAAATAAAGAGCCTATATGCAATGCAACTAGCCTATGGATATTTCTTGATGTTGAGAAGAAAAGACCAATAAGAGTACCAAAGGAATTCAATGGAATATATAAAATAGTTGATGAAAGATTGATGCATGATTTTGTTGATTTTAGAGATGATTTTACTGCCAAAGAGGGAATAGATTTCCATGTAAGAAGGGCTGATATAGACTACAATCAACATGTTAATAATGTTAAATATCTAGATTGGATACTTGAAACAGTTCCAGAGGATGTATATGAAAATTATCAATTGCATGAATTGGATATTCAATATAAAAAAGAATTAAAATTAGGAACTACAATAGATTCATTAATCTTAGAAGAAAAAGACAATAAAAATCCTACATACTTGCATAAGATAACAAACAGAAAAGAAATTAATGCCTATGGAAGGACTGCGTGGATTCCTCTAAAAAAAATTGAAATATAGCAATTGCTATATTTCAATTTTTTACTTATTACAAATCTGTCTTTACTACTTTTCCGCTTTCATTGATATGCATTTCTGTGATTTTTTCTAAAATAGGAACCCCGTCAATTTTTGTACATTCTAAAGTATGAATTTTTTTATTAATTCCTTTACCATTTTTGAAATTAGCTTTCATGACCTTCATCAATGATACAGGATGTTCAGGCTCTTTAAGTGAAATAAAAGCAGTATTTGGAACAGCTATAGCATCACCAATAAGCTTTTCAAAGTCAATTCCGTCGATACCTGGAACTAAGAAAAACTCAGCTTCTTTTTCTAAATCTTCAAAAGATTTTACCTGAACATTAGAAAATTCTTTTTTAGCTACAGCCATTAAAGTTGCCATTAGAGGCCGAATACCTGCTGATCTATGACCTGATACAACTATTGATTCCTTTTTCATAATAGCGTCTTCAATATATTGCCCCTGTTCTTCTGTCATAAATCCTTGTTGAACGAATTTACTTATCATTGGATTCAATTAAATCACTCCTAGAAACGTAATATTTATATATATTGTATCATTAATTTGATATAATATAAACAAGTTTAGGCAAATATAGTCAATTTAATAGAAAGTATTATAGATTTAGATAAAAAATGGAAGGAGATTTTTATGGAATATGATAAGATGAAGATGAGTAAACAAAAGCATATTGCATTAATTGCACATGATAATATGAAAAAAGAATTAATAGATTGGGTTACAAAAAATAAGAAAATATTACGTAAGCATTTTTTATGTGGTACAGGGACTACTTCAAGGATGATATCAGAGACTGTAGAACTTCCGGTGAAGGCGTTTAAATCTGGACCTATGGGTGGTGATCAGCAGATAGGTGCGAGGATAGCTGAAGGTAATATAGATATGATGATATTTTTCTGGGATCCATTGGAAGCACAACCACATGACCCAGATGTTAAAGCTTTGCTAAGAATTGCAGTTTTATATGATATTCCGGTAGCAAATAATAGAGCAACTGCTGATTTTATCCTTACATCTCAGTTAATGGATGAGGAATATGAGCGTCAAGTAATAGATTATGGACATTTTATAAATGAAAGAACTAAAAAATTATTAAACAATTAATTGTTTTAAAATTAAAAAAATTTAAAAATACCCTTGCAATATTAAAATGACAATGTTACAATAATGTTGTAGCTTTAATTCAGTAGTAATAAATTAAAAGACAATAAACGAAGTATTACAGCATCAAGCATATGGTTACGAAATTTATTGTTGGAGAATTACATGAATTAAAGAAATAAATTTTGGAGGTATATGCTATGAAGGGTACAGTAAAATGGTTTAACGCAGAAAAAGGATTTGGATTTATTACAACTGAAGAAGGAAATGATGTATTTGCACATTTTTCTCAAATTCAAAAAGAAGGTTTCAAGACATTAGAAGAAGGCCAATCAGTAGAATTCAACGTAGTTGAAGGACAAAAAGGTCTTCAAGCTGAACATATCACTGTATTATAATAAACCGAAATCAAATTGCCTCTTAGGGATTTTTCCTAAGAGGTTTTATTTTTAATTATATTATGATACACTAAGACTTAAGTTAAATAAAGATAAAGTGAGGTAGATTAATGAGTGATAACAAAGAATTAGTTGCGATTGTCAATGGAAAGGAGATTTCTAAGAATGATGTACTAAAGTACTTAAATGATATAGGTCCCCAAATGGCAATGCAATTTCAGTCACCCGAAGGAATAAGAAGAGTAATAAATGAGCTTGTAAACCAGGAATTATTGTATCTAGATGCAGTTGAAAAAGATTTTGAAAGTGATGAAGAATTCCAAGATGTTTTGGAAATTACTAAATCAAATCTATTAAAGGATTATGCTGTAAATAAAATTATCTCAAAAATAGAAGCTACGCCAGATGAGTTGGCTGTACACTATTTGAAGAATAAAGAACAATACAACAAGTCTGAAACTGTTACAGCAAGCCACATACTAGTAGACAAAATCGACTTGGCTAATGAAGTAATAAAGGAAATAGATGAAGGCTTGAGTTTTGAAGATGCTGCTAAGAAATATTCCTCCTGTCCTTCTAAGGAAGCTGGAGGAAATCTTGGAGAATTTTCAAAGGGACAAATGGTTCCAGAATTTGATGAGGCTGTATTCAGTATGGAAGAAGGGGAATTATCTGCTCCGGTGAAAACTCAATTTGGTTACCATATCATTAAATTGATAAAGAAAAATCCTGCTGGTGAAAGTGAATTTGAAGATGTTAAAGAGGAAGTTTACAAGGAAGTACTATTAAAGAAGCAACAGAATGCTTATATAGAAAAGTTAGATGAACTAAAAAACAAATATAAAGTAGAAATGTTCTAATAGAGGAGGCATAAGTCTCCTCTATTTTTAAATGGTTCAAAATAATTTGTATTTGTTTAAATCCGTATTTTAGTGGTATTTATCTATATGAACATAATATTTATAATATTATAAAATAAAACTTTATCATATGGAGGTGGTACTTTGTCTAGTGAGCAGCTAAAAAAGCTTTTTATCAAACAAAAGATGATGAGAACAGTTATTAAATCACTCATACCATTAATAATAGCTGGGACTTATTTTTTTGGGTTACGAGTATTGCTGTTGCTGGCTATTGTAACAATCTTTGGAGTAGCTACTGAATGGCTATTTGAAAAGCATTATAATCGTAAAATTTCTGAGGCGATTTTTGTAACATGTATCTTATATACCATGACATTACCTCCAACAACACCATATTGGATTGCAGTAGTTGGCATAGTATTTGGTGTATTGTTTGGAAAAGAAGTCTATGGAGGATTTGGCAAAAATATTTTTAACCCGGCATTAGTTGCAAGAGCGTTTATTTATATTTCCTTTCCTACACAACTAACTATTTCATGGGTAAATGCTTCACAAGGATTTCCTGGAGGCTTTGGTACATATCTTAATGAAGGAATTGAAATGGTATCTACGGCAACACCTATGCTATTATTTAGAGCCACAGGAGAGACAGTTTCGAAACTTAGCTTGTTTGCAGGTAATATAGCTGGTTCAATAGGTGAAACCAGTTCAATCCTAATAATTATTGCTGGAATATATTTATTGTACAAAAAGGTTGCATCGTGGCATATTATGGTTGGATGTCTTGGCGGCTTTTTAGGCCTAAATACAATATTATATTTATTTGATCCAGCAAAGGTCTCTGATCCATTATATGGATTATTGGCAGGAGGATTTTTATTTGGAACAGTATTCATGGCTACAGATCCTATCTCATCCCCAAAAACAAAAGAAGGGAAAGTTATCTTTGGAGCTTTAATTGGTATTGTTACAGTCATTATAAGGGGATATGCGTTATTTGCAGGAGGAATGATGTTTGCAATTCTAATTGGAAACACCTTTGGACCTATAATTGACGAAATTGTAAAAACAATTAAGAACAAAAAGAGGGAATTAGCTGTAAAGAAGGAGGTAAAGCCAGTATGAAGAAATCATCTTTTCTTTATCCAATAATATTTATGTCCTTGATAACTGCAATATCCGTATTTGCGCTGGCTTTTTTAAATGAAAGTACAGCGGAAAGAGTAGCTACCCTTCAGGAAACGGATTTAAGAACTAAGATTCTTTATGTTTTCGACATTGATGTATCAACTACTGATGCCAATGAAATTGAAAAGCTATTTAATGAGCATGTAGAAGAGGAAATACTTGATGATAGTAGAATCTTTATATTGAAAGAAAATGGGGAGGACAAAGGCTATGCATTTCCAGTGGTAGGACCTGGGCTTTGGGGTCAGATAAATGGATATGCTGCTATTTCCACAGATTATAATGAACTTTTGGGAATAGTATTTATTAAACACGAAGAAACACCTGGTTTAGGAGGCAGAATAGAGGAAGAACAATATCTAAGCCAATTTAGAAACCTTGATTTATCAAGTGCCAGTGATGGCAACTTTATCATATATAGACCTGCTGCTAATGGGAATGTAGATGCTATAGCAGGTGCAACACTTACATCTAATTCAGTTGCTAAACTATTAAATGAAGACATTTATGGCTTTATACAAGGGAGAAAGGGGGAATGAAAATGTCAAAGTATAGTCCTAAAAAAATAATGATAAATGGAATATGGGATGAAAATCCCGTATTGAAGCAATTGATTGGCATTTGCTCGACTCTGGCTGTTACAAACAACTGTATGAATTCACTAATAATGGGTCTGGGGTTAACCTTTGTAACAGGATTATCATCCTTTACTATCTCCCTTATCAGAGAGTTTACACCAAAGCATGTAAGAATGATGGTACAAGTACTTATTATAGCAGTTTATGTAATTATAGTTGATATATATTTAAGAGCATTTATGCCTGAGCTAAGTAAGGCTTTGGGACCGTATGTAGGGCTGATTATTACAAATTGCATAATAATGGGTAGAGCTGAGGCTTATGCTCAAAACAATCCACCTATACCTGCATTACTTGATGGTGTAGCAAATGGTATAGGTTATACCTTAGTATTGTTAGCAATTGCAGTTGTAAGAGAATTATTAGCTTTTGGCTCACTTTTTGGCGTTAAATTATTAGGAGATTGGTGGACTACATGGACAATCGCAATAATGCCTCCAAGTGCTTTCTTCTTATTAGCAACATTAATTTGGATTGCTCACAATATCCAAAATAAAAAAGGTGAGGTGGCTAAATAATGATAGAACTTAATCCTATGATTATATTTGTAGCTGCTATATTTACTAACAACATGATTTTTTCAAATTTCCTTGGAATGTGCTCATACATTGCCGTATCGAAGGAAATTTCGACCTCACTTGGTCTTGGTGAAGCAGTTACCTTTGTGTTGGCATGTACTTCAGTAATTAACTACTTGATATATTATTATATACTAGTACCACTCAACCTTGAATTCTTAAGATTTATAATCTTTATTGTAAGTATTGCAGCCTTTGTACAGCTTCTGGAAATGATTTTGGAACGATATCTACCAAATCTGTATTATGCATTAGGTATTTTTCTTCCTTTAATAACTGTAAATTGTGCTATATTGGGAGTTTCCTTATTTATGATTATTAGAAACTATACATTTCTTCAATCCTTTGCTTTTAGCATAGGAGCGGGAGTTGGATGGACACTGGCAATAGTTGCATTGGCAGGAATCAGACAGAGAATAAAGCTGGACAGCGTGCCTGTAGGACTTAGGGGTCCGGGAATTGCCCTGATTACGACAGGATTGATGGCATTAGCCTTTATGGGATTCTCGGGCATAGTCCAAATACAGTAGGGGGGAATATTTATGAATTCTATATTAGTTTCGACAGTAATATTTACAATGATGTCAGCCATATTTGCCCTTTTACTTACAATTGCTGATAGAACTGTAAACAATTATGGAGAAGTAAAAATAACTATAAATGATGAAAAGGAATTGAACGTCAAAGGTGGCTCATCACTTTTATCTACATTAATAGAAGAAAAGATTTTTATTCCTTCTGCTTGTGGGGGAAAGGGAACTTGTGGATATTGTAAGGTAGAAGTACAAGATGGAGGTGGACCTATCCTTGCTACGGAGCTTCCATTTATGTCAGAAGAGGATTTAGCAAACCATAAAAGATTATCCTGTCAATGCAAGTTAAAGCAAGATATAAAAATTCATATTCCAGAAGAATTATTTAATGTAAGAGAATATGATGCAGTAGTTGAAAATATTATAGATTTAACTGAGACAATCAAATTGTTAAGGTTTAGATTGCCTGAGGGAGCAGAGATTAGTTTTAAACCAGGGCAATATGTTCAGCTTAAGGCACCGCTTTATGAGGGAAATGATGAAGAGGTGTATAGAGCATATTCTATTGCGTCCTCACCATCAAATAAAAAATTTCTTGAACTTGTAATAGGTTATGTATCTCAAGGAATAGCAACTACTTATGTTCATAGGCATCTAGAAATTGGAGATCCAGTATATATTAATGGACCATTTGGGGATTTCTATTATCAGGATAATGATAGGGAAATGGTAATGGCAGCTACAGGAACAGGAGTTGCGCCTATTCTTTCACTTCTAAATTATATGAAAGAGAATGATATAAAGAGAAAGGCAAGATTCTACTTTGGCGCCAAAAAACCTGAAGACTTATTTATGCTTGATTACTTCAAGGAACTTGAAGAAACAATGTATGATTTTAAATTTATACCATCATTGTCTAGGGTTACTGAAGAAGATAATTGGACAGGTGAGGTAGGCAGGGTTGATAAAGCAATTAATAAGTTTCTTGAAGATGGTGACAATAAGGAAGCCTATCTATGTGGAAATGCTCCTATGATTGACTCAGTAGTTCAAGTCCTAACTTCTAAAGGCATTCCGGAAGAATTAATTTATTATGATAAATTTTAACTAAAATCTCTAAGTTTTCTTAGAGATTTTTTACTTGGTAATCATTTGTTAACAATAAGTTAATAATAATGTGATATAATTAATTTGTTATTAAACAAATGGAGGGGTAGGATTGAAACTAGAACTTTTTGATTTTATCGACAAAACATTGCAGATTATTGACAGTAAAAGCGATGTATTGAATAGAGTAGCAGATGAACTAGATAATTTTTTTACCAATAGTTTTTTTATCAACGACCATTTTTTAAATGTTAATTATAGAATAAAGTCTTCTGATAGTTTAAAGGAAAAAATATTGAGACATAATCTATATATTTTATATAATTCTCCTGAAGAGTTGGTGGATAATCTATCAGATTTAATAGGTTTTAGAATTGAATGTAGATTTATTAAAGACGAAGAAAAGATTTATAAAGATATTATAAAATTGTTTGATATAAAAGAGCAAAATGGATATTTTTCTAATCCTCTAAACTCTAGTATAATGCTTAAGTTAGATGAAAAACAACCACAGATACAGAAAAATGGCTTTGAAATATACAAGATTGATGGAAAATACAGCAAAGATGGAATCAATGTAAATTTTGAACTTCAAATTAAGTCCATGGTTAACGTTTTCTGGGGGGATATTGACCACAGAGTATTGTACAAGAACTTTAATTATATGATAACTGAAGATTTCTTCAGAGATATAATGTCTTCGATAAAAGATAATCTTGGTATGATTGACAGACAGTTAATGCTTGTATACAACCATCTAAATGATATGGATACAAGCAATGCCGTCACTAAAAGGAGTCAGCTTAAGTCACTATTATCAAAGGTAATTCACGATATCTATATTACGAAAGTAAGACAGGAGCTTGGATTTGTAATTGATTTTAAGAAGTCTACAGATGTAATTGTGGATTACATATTTGTGAAAAGCGGTGATGAGAATTCACCAAGCTATAGCAACAACTTTATAAGAATTATTAATAGACTGAATGAAATCGGACGTAATGATATTAAATTTGATAACTATATAGTTTTTGAAAGAGATATTAATTATAAGGATGAATTTTCAGCGGAGCTTGGCAATACAATTCTAAAGGTAATAAATAGAGATTTTAAGTGGAATTTGTTTTTCAAAATATTATTTGAGATTCAGGAAGATGATAACACAGGGGATTTTGAAGGCTTTATAGAATTCCTGGAATATAAATTGATGAATGGAATAGAGAAAACTTTAGATGGCAAAGCTATAGATGATACACAGAAGGATGAAATAATAAGTTGTATAAAAGGATATATAATAGAATGTTTCAGAGTTGAAACGAATATTGAATTAATCAATAGCTGCAATATAAAATTGCTAAATAGCAGTATCGTAAAGATTTTAAAGAGCGTAAATACTTATGAGGATTGGCTATCTTCAAAAGCTCATTTATATGATATAATAGTAAATAAACATGGAAAGTAAGGCCTAGCCTTACTTTTTAAGTTATTAAGAGAACAAATAATCACTACATATTTCTATTTGCTTCCGTTAACTAAGTAGGTTCCTTTTATATGGGTATAAATTAGAAAAGGAGGTTTTTATTATATGAAATTTATAGATCGAGCGAAGGCTACTATCCTAAACACTAGAAAAAGCTTCGAAAGGTTTCCTGTGACGATTGTTTTATCAATATTATTTACTGGTTTATTGATATATAATTTTGAGGTAGGAAACGACCTAACTAATGTTGCTAGGGATAACCTTATAAGGTTAACAATGGTATCTGGACTCGGATTGTTATTATCATTATGTATAGGATTACTAAATGAAAGATTGTTTAGGGCTAGAGGTAAATCCATATTAACCTATATAATCGGTGGACTAATTTTAATTGGATATTATTTCTTTTTATTAGATAAATTCGAAATGGTTCAAATGACTAGATTTTTTGGCACTATACTGTTTTTAGTAGTATCTGTTGTTTATATATTGAAACTTAAAAATGATATAAATTATGAAAGCTATGTTATAAAAGTATTTTCAGGAGTATTTATAACAATACTGTATTCAGCCGTATTGTATTTTGGATTATCGGTAATTTTCTTTACAGTAGATAATCTATTCGATATTGATATCAGTGGAAAAATATATTTATATACTTTTTTTATAGTTGTATTTATCTTTGGGGTATCATTATTTCTATCTAAGCTACCGGAGAAGGATGATGATTTTAAAGATTACATCTATTCCAAGTCTTTAAAAGTATTGTTGCTATATATAGTTATACCATTGATAAGTGTATATACAGTTATTTTGTATGCATATTTCATAAAGATTTTGATTACCTGGGTATGGCCAAAGGGCTTGGTGTCTCATTTAGTTCTATGGTATTCAGCCGTAAGTGCTGGAGTGATATTTTTAATAACCCCATTATTAGAAGAGAATAAGTTAGCCAAGACATTTAAAATATTTTTTCCTAAGTTCATTCTACCTATACTTGTAATGATGTTTATATCCATATGGCAGAGAATTAATCAATATGGAATCACAGAAAACAGGTATTATATCTTGGTATTGGGACTGTGGGTACTTGGTATTATGCTTTATTTCAACTTTAAAAAACCTCTAAAGAATATAATAATTCCTATATCATTATCCATAGTAATATTTATATCCCTATATGGTCCTGTAAGCAGCTATAGTATGTCAAAGATGAGCCAGAACCATAGATTAAATAGGATTCTTGAAAATAATGGATTGATAACTAATGGTGCTTTAGTAGCTAATCCAAATGTTAGTAAAGATGATCAAAAAGAGATAAGTAATATCATAAGTTACTTCAATAACAATCACAGTTTGGCGGACATAAAAGCCATGCCTAATGATTTTGAAGTAGAGGATACAAAGAAACTACTTGGCTTTGAATACAGTCCTGTTTATGGGACTCCAACCAATATTGATTATTTTAGCTATTATTTGAACAATATCGGGAAGCAGATTAATATTTCTGGATATGATTATTTTTTAAATATATCCTCATGGGATACAGATACTATCCATATAGAAAAAGAAATAGAGGTCAAATATTCAAAAGACCATATTTTAACAGTAGAAAAGGTAGGAAAAGATATTATAAATGTAGACATAAATAAATTTGCTGAAGAAATGTATAATAATAAAAACTCTGATAAACAAACAAATGATATTGATAAAATGACTTTTACAGTTGATAATAAAAATATACAATTAAAAATTGTATTCAATAATCTATATGGACAATATAATAAGGAAACAAAGGAGTTTAATCTAAAAAACGCAGAGTTTATGCTGTTTATAAAATGAAAAAATTGAATCAAGGAATCTAGGACTTTAAATGTTCAAAAGGAGAGGGTAAAATGAAGGAAATATATTTAGCTGGAGGATGCTTTTGGGGAGTAGAAGAATATTTCTCAAGAATTGATGGAGTGATGGATACAGAGGTTGGTTATGCAAATGGGGAAGTTGAAAATCCAACATACAAGCAGGTATGTACAGGCCTTACAGGTCATGTAGAAACAACCTATGTAAAATACGATGAAACTAAAGTAACATTAGAGCAGTTACTGGACAGATTTTTTAGAATAATTGATCCAACAGTAGTAGATAGACAGGGTGGAGATATAGGCAATCAATATAGAACTGGAATATATTATATTGATGAAGCAGATTTGGAAATAATTCAAAAAATCATCACAGAACAGCAGAGAAAATACGAAAAGCCTATAGCTACAGAAGTAAAGCCTTTAGCATGTTTCTTTAATGCAGAGGACTATCATCAGGATTATCTAAAGAAAAATCCTGGCGGATACTGTCATGTGGATATGAATGCGTAGGATAGTTAAGAAGTAAGAGTTAAGAACTAAGAACTAAGAACTAAGAACTAAGAGTTAAGAATTAAGAATTAAGAACTAAGAATTAAGAGTTAAGAGTTAAGAATTAAGAGTTAAGAACTAAGAGTTAAGAGATAAAAAATAGAGATTCTTCGGTGATGGGCATTATATAGCTAGTCTCAGAATGAAAACAGCGTTGTGTCATGCTGAGCGTGTTGCGAAGCATCTCGGGTTTTATGTCATTACGCGGCAGTATAATAAATAGTATCACAATTAAGGAGTTGTTTACCATTCGTTTTAAAAAGATATATATCGAAATAACTAACATATGTAATTTAAAATGCAACTTTTGTCCTGTGACTAAACGTGAACCCAAATTTATGGAGCCAGATGAATTTGGGTTTATTCTTGATGAGATTAAGGACTATACTGAGCATATCTATCTTCATATTAAAGGTGAACCTCTATTGCACCCAAAGCTTATTCAAATTTTAGATTTAGCCCATGATAAAGGCTATAAGGTAAATATAACTACCAATGGAACCCTTATAAATAAGAATCTGGACATGTTGTTGACGAGATTAAGTCTTAGACAGATAAACATATCATTACACAGCTTGGAACAGAATGAAGACTTTGAGAATCAGAAGGAATATATGGACAATATATTGAGCTTTATTGAAAAAGCTAGGGATAAAGATGTGATTGTTGCCTTAAGACTTTGGAACTTTGGAGGAGATACCGAACATAATATTAATAAAAATAAATATATCGCAGAAAGACTTTTTAATGAGTTTGACTTAGATTATAATATCTTGTATGAGTTTAGTAAAAAGCAGGGAATTAAAATCAGGGACAGATTATATTTAAATAAAGATTCGGAATTTATTTGGCCCGATTTAAACAATGATTTTTATGATGAAAAGGGCTTCTGCTATGGCCTTAGAGATCAGCTAGGAATATTGGTGGATGGCACAATCATTCCATGCTGCCTTGATGGGGAAGGAATAATTAATCTAGGGAATATATTCAAGGATAAATTAGACTATATATTAAATTCTTCTAGGGCTACTAATATCTACAATAGCTTTTCCAACAGAGATGTTGCTGAGGAACTATGTAGAAGGTGTGGATATAAACATAAACTTATTTAACATAATAATTAAATAAAATTAATAAAGTTGAAACTATATATAGAGCTTTGCTATAATATATATACTATATATTGTGTTTTACTAGGAGGCATAAAATGATTACTAAGATTAGAAAGAGAGATGGCAGAGAAGTGCCCTTTAATGTAGAGAAGATTGCAAATGCAATTTTTAAAGCTGCTCAGGCTGCTGGAGGGCAAGATTATAAAGTATCGATGAAGCTATCCGAAGAAGTTATTACTCTTTGTGATGAGAAGTTTAAGGGAAAAGTTCCTGGAGTTGAGGATATACAGGATATTGTAGAAAAGGTATTGATAGAATCTGGACATGCTAGGACAGCTAAGGAATATATCCTATATAGAGCTGAAAGAAGCAGAGTAAGAGAAATGAATACAAGACTTATGAAGGTTTATGATGATCTTACCTTCAAGGATTCTAAGGATGCTGATATAAAGAGAGAAAATGCAAATATTAATGGTGATACAGCAATGGGCACCATGTTAAAATATGGTTCAGAGGGTGCAAAAGAATTCTACAATTTATTTGTATTAAATCCAGATCATTCAGCAGCCCATAAATCAGGAGACATACATATTCATGATTTGGATTTTTTAACTTTAACTACAACCTGTTGTCAGATTGATATAGTTCAACTATTCCAAAGAGGATTTAGTACAGGGCATGGATTTTTAAGAGAACCTCAGGATATTTCATCCTATGCTTCATTGGCATGTATAGCAATACAGTCAAATCAAAACGATCAACATGGCGGACAGAGTATACCTAATTTTGATTATGGCATGGCTATTGGAGTTAGAAAGACATACAAGAAAAGCTATAGAGAAAACCTAAAGAAGGGCATAGAACTTTTGATAAATGAATTAGATCTAAGTGAAAATTTAGATTATATATTCAATATGCTGGAACATGATTATGAGAATATACCAACAATGGATGACAATGAGGTTTATTTAAAAAAAGAAGCAGAATATTTAAATGAACTTATAAATGATGAAGAGCTTGTAAGCAGGGTCCAGAGTTTTGCTAAGAGAAATGCCTATATTGATACTGACAAAAAAACATACCAAGCAATGGAAGCCCTAATTCACAATTTAAATACTATGCATTCAAGAGCAGGTGCGCAGGTACCCTTTAGCTCCATTAATTATGGAACTGACACTTCGGTTGAAGGTAGAATGGCAATGAAAAATTTATTGCTAGCTACGGAAAAGGGATTAGGTAATAGTGAGACTCCAATATTTCCTGTACAGATATTCAAGGTTAAAGAGGGAATAAACTATAGCGCTGATGACCCAAATTATGATTTGTTTAAATTGGCATGCAAGGTAAGTGCAAAGAGGTTGTTTCCAAATTTTTCATTTATTGATGCACCCTTTAATCTAAAATATTACAAACCAGGTCAGCCGGAAACTGAAATAGCTTATATGGGATGTAGAACAAGGGTAATTGGTAATGTTTATGATGAATCTAAGGAAATTGTAAATGGAAGAGGAAATCTAAGCTTTACTACAATTAATTTACCTAGATTAGGTATTGAGCATAGGGGAGATATAAAAGGCTTCTACGAAAAATTAGATGATACTATTGACTTGATTATTGCTCAGCTTTTGGAAAGGTTTGAAATCCAAGCTGCTAAAAAAGTAAAAAATTACCCATTCCTAATGGGACAAAATATATGGATAGATTCTGATAAATTAGGTAGTGAAGATGAAGTAAGAGAGGTATTGAAGCACGGTACATTATCTATGGGCTTTATAGGGCTTGCCGAATGCTTAAAGGCACTTATCGGTAGTCATCATGGTGAATCAAAAGAAGCTCAGAGACTAGGGCTTGAGATAATCGGGCATATGAGAAAAAGAATGGATGATATTTCAGAGGAATACAAGATGAATTTTACTCTACTTGCTACACCTGCTGAGGGACTTTCAGGCAGATTGGTAAAGCTGGATAAAAATATTTATGGAGAAATTCCAGGAGTTACTGACAGAGAATATTATACAAACAGCTTCCACGTACCTGTATATTATAAGATAAATGCGTATAACAAGATATTAATCGAGGCTCCTTATCATGAATTGACAAATGCAGGGCATATTACTTACGTTGAAGTGGATGGAGATCCTACAATGAATATTGAAGCTTTTGAGAAGATTATTAAGCTGATGAAAGAAACTGGAATTGGATATGGTTCTATCAATCATCCAGTAGATAGGGATCCTATATGTGGCTATACGGGAGTAATAGGAAATACATGCCCAAAATGTGGTAGAAAAGAAGACGAAGGTGACGTTGGTTTCGAAAGAATTAGAAGAATAACAGGCTATCTAGTTGGGACTCTGGATAGATTCAATGATGCAAAGAGGGCGGAAGAACATGACCGAGTTAAGCATTTCTCATTCCAAAACAGATAAAATACGAATAGCTGGAATAGTTGATGAATCCATAGTAGATGGTCCTGGAATCAGACTTGTAGTATTTACACAGGGTTGTAGACACAATTGCAAAGGGTGTCATAACAAACACACTCATGATTTCAATGGTGGCTATGAAATCACCATTGAGGAAATAATAGATAAGGTAAGGGAAAATCCTCTGCTTGATGGTATAACATTAAGTGGAGGGGATCCTTTTGAACAGGCGGAAGCATGTAGTTATTTAGCTAGCTTGATAAAGAAAATGGGGTTAAATGTAGTGACTTATACTGGCTATACATATGAAAAGCTGTTAAAGAAAGAAGAATATAAAGCCTTACTTTCTGAAACAGATATCTTAATTGATGGGGAATTCGATATTACTAAAAAGGATTTAACGCTGCCATTTAGAGGGTCAAGCAACCAAAGAATTCTCTTTGTTTCAGGTTATTGATGGGAGGATAAAATGTTTAAATTAGAGCCAATTAAAAAGATGAACGAAGAAGAAAGACTTAAATATATGAACATACTTCTTAAAGGACAACTAAGTTCAGAAAAGGATAATTTAGCGAATATATCAAATGCTACTGCAATTATCAATGCCTGTATCGATAACATAAACTGGGCAGGCTTTTATTTTTTAAAAGAAGATGAGCTAGTTCTTGGACCGTTCCAAGGATTACCTGCATGCAATAGGATAGCCGTAGGAAAAGGAGTATGCGGTACTGCTGTATCAACAAGAGAAGTACAACTAGTACCAGATGTACATCTATTCCCAGGTCACATTGCCTGTGATTCAGCCTCAAATTCCGAAATTGTCATACCAATAATTAAAGATGATAAGGTAATTGGTGTATTGGATATAGACAGTCCTATAAAGGAAAGATTTACCGAGCTCCATGCAGAATATTTGAAAAAGTTTGTTGATACATTGAATCATTATAATGATAGGTAAGAACTAAGAACTAAGAGATAAGAACTAAGAGATAAGAACTAAGAGATAAGAACTAAGAGTTAAGAACTAAGAGTTAAGAGGTAGCTGGAAGGTGAAACCCGGGATGTGAGCAGTGATATTGCTGCCCAGCTCAGGATGACAACTTCAGGAGTCGTCATTCTGAGCATTAGCGAAGAATCCCGGGTTTTCAGTATAATCTCTGCTAGTGTCATTCTGAGCATTAGCGAAGAATCTCGGGTTTCACTCTTAGTTCTTCACTCTTAGTTCTTACCTTATCTTTGTATTTCCTTCACCTCTATTATCTCCAAAATACTTTTCGCATATCTATTTAAGTCCATATATTCAGTCTCAGCTTCTCCAATTTGATTGTCATATGGGTCGTTTCTTAAAAATTTCTTTTCTGGATAAAGAGGATATTGGAAGTAGTCATTAGCCACCATTCTAAATGGATCAAGATTACCAAAATAGAAATTCCAGCTAATTGTATCATTACTTCTTCTAGCTCCACCTCCGAAGGAAGGGTCAGCAAACAACCAGCCATAAGGCTCGATATAGAATTCTGCCCAATCATGGCATCCGATATAATATGGAGTTACATAAAGTCCAGATTGCCATCTAGCAGGTACACCGACGATTCTACATAATGTAATAAACAATATAGCTTGAACGCCACAGTCACCTTTTAGATTATACGCACAGTATTCAGCAATAGATTCAATGGCAGCATATGGTCTCATATAGCTATATTGAACATTTTTAGTTATATAATCATAAATCAGTCTTGCTTTTCTAAGAGGATTTTTTTCATCCTTAATAATTTCTTGAGCTAGACTTACTAGGAATGGAGAAAATCTCACATGTGGTAAATCCTCGTTTAGATAAAATTTTGGTTGAGTATCTGATACCTTGTCGTATTCAGGGTTGTTATACTTAATATGATTCTCATATGAATATTCAACGGTAAATTCATTGTTTTTCTTTAATTCTTCCTCGAAGTAAATAGTTCTAGACGGATGATTTTCAGGTGTAATTTTTTTGACTTCATGGCTAGTCTTAATTATATTGATATTCTTAATTTGTTCAGCTGCCTTAGGAATAGGTAAATGAACCTTAATCTTATTACCCTTAATAGTCTCGTCTATATCTACCTTTAGACCAGTTTTCACATGAATAAAAAAGGACTTACCATCATTGTTTATAATTTCTTCAACAGTTTTTTTTCTTATTTCTTCAGATTTATCATAAGGATCTTTCTCAGATAATCTTTCTTTTAAACTTTTATTTACCTTAAGCATATTTTCAAAAAATCTTCTAGCCAATTTCATTTCGCCATTAATGAATACCCAATCAGCATATCTTTCATCGATTAATCCTCTAAATTCCTCTTCAGTAAAGCCTTCAATATTTTTCTTGCACTTTTCTAAAGCCTCATCAAAACTATAAGTATAGGTACTTTCCAGCATATTTAATCTCACTAATTCATACTCAAGTCTTTCCTTAAGCAGGCTTGTAATGTTCCTCTTTAGATATAATTTTATAAGCTCTTTAGCTTTATCAGAATATCCTGCATATACATATGCTCTAACATCTTCTGGCAATGAGACATTTAAGAAATTCATTTCATTTATTTTATCCATTTTATCCCTCCTCTTAATATTAGATTACAACTTATGTAGCTTTATGACAAGAGAAAAAAACTAAGAGTTAAGAAGTAAGAGTTAAGAAGTAAGAGTTAAGAAGTAAGAGTTAAGAGTTAAGAAGTAAGAGTTAAGAGTTAAGAGTTAAGAGTTAAGAATTAAAAGATAGAAGACTAGACCCGAGATCCTTCGTAAGCAGTGATATTGCTGTCCAGCTCAGGATGACAACTACTGGAGTCGTCATTCTGAATTTCAGCGAGAATCCTGGATCTTACTAATCACTGCTAATGTCATTCTGAACTGCAGGTGAAGAATCGCGGGTTTTAATTGTGAATTGTGAATTATGAATTGCAATGTGAATTGTGAACTGTGAATTGTTATGCTATATTGTATATAAGACCAAAAGGAGGATATTATGGAAATTATATCACAATTGCCAGAGATAATTAAAGAATGTGAAAGGAAAACAAAAGAACTTCTATCTATCATTCCTAATATAAATTCTACTGTAGAGGAGGATGACTTTATAAAACAACAAAAATTCCTCAATCCTAATGTTCTATACCATAGTGACAACATTGATTCTATGGTAGATCTTAT
>ENA-UOOM01001128-UOOM01001128.1-fermentation-metagenome-genome-assembly--contig:-NODE-1128-length-26819-cov-6.938275_pt1 | contig 26819 bp, 21 predicted proteins | sample MGYA00245781_ERZ724031 | MGnify/ENA primary metagenome ERZ724031 (study PRJEB28704, sample SAMN03018317) | fermentation metagenome | biome: anthropogenic terrestrial biome; feature: soil; material... | reverse complement strand
ATGAAAGGGAGGATCTCGTTTTTGAGACACTCCTTAAACATAATGATGCGCCCCATGCGGCCAGCAGTTTTCGAATTTCAGTGCCAACCTTTGCGGGAGAAGTTGCCTCCAGATCTCCGACCACATTCGGCCTGGCTTTGTAGTCCCCGATCCGAAACCACTCTTGACGTTCGCCAGAAGTATTTCTTTTAAGCAACCGATGGAATTCCTTGATCATTTCCTCCGTCAGTTGCTCGTCAGCTTGGGCCAGCATATAGTCAAAACAAGAAAAATGGTTCACTGTTTCAATAATATCGTCAACATTGGCCGTTTCATCAGGCTCGATATTGATGGTGTTGGTCTCGTAAATGTAGCGGGTTTGTTCCTCGGACAGGCGACTTCCTTCAATCCGGTTGGAATTAAAAGCGAGCTTGACCTGGGTCTGATGGTACAGACCGCCTTCGAGCGCCAGCGCTTTTTCTTCCTTTAACCGTTCCAGCAGTCCCTGTTTCATGGTATCACACTCTTTCCAGGACCTGTGCTGCCTTCGCACCTGCACTTCGCGATGCAAATCTTCACACGCCTATGCTTCGCGCAGGCGTATCGTTCGGCGCATCGGCCACGACCCCGGACAACTTCAAGAGCCTGAAGATCAAAGGGGCCACATAGATTCCAAAGATGCTCATCGCCGCATACCGAATCAATCCTGCGATCCCTTCCGCCAAAGTAGCCGGCTCCGGAGCCCCAACGGTCCCAATGGGATTCGCCAAAAAGCCAGTTGCCGGGATAATGGCCGCCAAGACCGGCTTGAGGCCGATGCGCAATGCCATGATGCCACCTATCCCAATGACAACCTTTAGTATATGCTTGAGGAAGGTTGCTTTCACGTCAAATTTGACGTATTTGTCTTCCAGGAGCCCGCCGACCAAAAACCCAATGATAAAACCGACGGATTTGAAGCCATTGATTGTATAATTGAAGGCCACCAAAATCAGCGGCAGCGCCACCGCCAAAGTTAGCGAAAGTCCCCAGGACACCTTGAGCTTATGCGTGTTCTTGAGTTTACTGCGCTGATACCACTTGATGATCAGATGCGCCAGAAATACAACCAGCAAACCAACGACCCATCCGACTAGCACATCGCTGGGCGAATGCACCGCCAGATAGATGCGCGAGGAGCCGATTAGCAGAAACAACACCACCGCCAGGATCGTAAGCCAGGAGCGTCTGATCCCGGTGGCTAAGAAAGTCCAGAAAGTGGCGGACCCTTGGGCATGTCCGCTCGGAAAGCCATAGCCTCCGCCTGTTTCGGCGTGCATCGACTCGACAAGGCCCGGCCATTTTCCCTCCGGACGCGCTATTTTGAAGGCTTGTTTAAGGGCAGTGTTGAGATAGTCCGAGCAAATAACGATCAACCCCAGCCGGAAGCCAAACCGCTTGTTGATACACCAAAAGATCACGGTCAACGCCAACAAGTAAAAGTTCTCGCTGCCAACCATGGTGATGTAGTAGGAAATCTTGTCCAGAATTGGGTTGCGCAAATCCACAAACCACTGAAGGATGGATAGATCCCAGTCCATTTTCCCACGCTCCTTTTGATGGTTTTGCTCTCATTCTTTTTTGGGATTCTGCTTTGAGATTCTGCGCTGAGGCCGTTTTTTCCTCTGCGGTTCTGCTATTCCACGGTTCTGCTATTCCGCCATGTACGTCTTGTGTCCATTTATGCGCTCGACAGTTCCTAGCAGGCAAAGTCGCCGAAAGTCTGCCGCCCTTCCCGGAATGTCGCCAAGACCTGAATATCTTTAATGTTGGCCGGTGCCACCAACCACGGATCTTCTTTCAGAATGACCAGATCCGCGCGCTTGCCTACTGTAATGCTGCCGCGATCATGTTCCTGAAACGCAAGGCGGGCAGCGTTTTCTGTATAGAGCCGTACTGCCTCGGTCACACTCAGGCGTTCGTCGGCGCGAAAATGATTGACAGCGGCGTGGATGCCCAGCAGCGGATCCAGTGGCGTCACTCCGGCATCAGAGCCGCCAGCCACTAGGACCCCGGCTTCCAACGCGGACTTCAGCGCGTTGCTTCTGGACCATCGTTCCGGGCCAAGTGTGGCCTCATAATCGCCACCCCGTTGTCCCCAATAGTAGTCAAATGCTGGCTGCATCGCCACGGCCACTCCGAGACGGGCAGCCCGCTCAAAATGATCCGGCCGTGGGATTTCCAGATGCTCGATACGGTGCTGATGATCCGACCGCGGATATGCTAGCAAGGCCTTTTCAAAGGATTGCAGCAACATCTCTGCCGAACGATCGCCACCGACATGCATCGAAACTTGCAGGCCTGCGCGGTGCGCCTTCTCTACGAATTCATCAAGTTCTCCCTGAGAAAAGTAATTGGTGCCAATGCAACCCGGCAGATCACGATAAGGTTCCATCATTGCGCCGGTATGGGTTCCGATCGAACCATCCAATGGCACGCATCCGCCGATACGCGGCAGTTCAGCAGCCAGAGCTTTAGCGACCTCTGTCGTTTGCCAATATAGGACTACATCCACCGGCAGTTCACCATAAGTGATCATGTCCTGCAATACGCGCACGTCCTGATCGCTGAACAGAGGACCGCCTTCCATAGCGTGAATTGTGGTAATCCCATGCGCCGCCGCTTCCAGGGCTGTGCGCCGCAGTGCCTCATGCCGTACGAGGTCAGAAACCAAGTTCGCCAGTTTATTGCGCGCCTGGCTGTTCGCTTTGGCAGTCAGGAGGCCGGTAGCCCGCTTGGTCTGCAGATCGCGGTCGACTCCGCCAGGCATGCCGATTGGGAGCCCGCTAGGGGTTTCAATCCCCACATATTGCAGACATGCGGAGTTGCCGCAACCAGCATGGTATTCCGCGTGGCAAACCCACACAATCCGATCGGGGGCAGCGGCGTCCAGCTCTGTCCGGGTAGGCATACGCTTTTCGGGTATCGTTGAAGGATCCATTCCGCTGCACCAGACCAATGTACCTTCCGGACACTGCGCAGCGGCGGCGGCGATTTTGATGAGCACTTCCTCCAGCGACTTAACTCCGCGCAGGTTTGGGCCGATCAGATCATAACCGTAAGCCGTCATATGAACGTGTGTATCAATAAAGGCCGGCAGAAGCACTGCTCCCTGTAAGTCAATCACTCTGGCGTCCTGCAGGTTCCGTTCCCGTTCCGGCTCCAGCCGCGATTGCGTCGCTGAGCCGGATTCCGATTCCGTCCAGATTGCAGAAATTTGTCCATCTCGAACGGAAAGGGCCCCGTTAACCGGCGCCCTCCCTGGCAATTGTATTTTTCCCCCAACAAAGATGAGGTCATCCATCTAAGAACCTCCATTCAGAACCGCCTAAAAAGTCAGCCTAATGCGCACACAGGCGGGTTTTTGAACACCTCTGTTCCGGCTTTAACGTTCTAATAATAATTCCACTTTGTCCGGACATATCCTGTTAATAATTGTGTATCGGCGCCTTGCGCTTGCGCGATGCAAAGTGCCGATATCATTGTTTCAAACATCAGCGTTTCAACCATCAGCCAACCGTATCCAAATCCAGCTCCATAATGACCTCACCAGCATCCATCTCGCCGGTAAGCCGGAATTTCAAGCCAAGATACAAGTTTTTAGCGTCTTCTGCACCGTCAACGAAGCACAGCCTGATTATAGGATACAAATGCTCTGATCTTAACATTTCGATTAAAAGCTCCATGGCCTGCCGGCCATATCCTTGGCGCTGAAAATTTTGATCGATCATGAACTGTGAGATGTAGTAGCAACTTAGTTCAGGCAGATCGCGCAACAGCACAAAGCCAATCATCGCATCCTCATGATAAACCGCAAATGGTCGCGCGGTGTCATAAAAGGCATAGGCTTCGCCCAGAGATTTGGCGTTGGGAGCGACGTGAGTTTTTTGTTGATCTGCAACGGTCAGCCGCATGCACTCCCGATAATTATTCTTAGTAATGGGCTCCAACCGAACCTGAACGTGACCCATGGTCATAGCAGCCCCCTTAGAGCAGCGTCAAGTAGGGTTTGTACTGGTCGAAGTGCTCCAGGATGACAAGGTAGTAGACGTGTACATTGGTTGCGCCAGCACCGATTTCTTCAAACGGGGTGGTTAACATGAAGTGCGCCCCGCCGTCAGTGCGATCCAGGATATACATTTCACTGCGCTCTGCCAATGCTAAGATCGTCCAGCCGTTTTCGGTATTCTCAACAGCGCCCCACGGCGAGTGGATTGAGGCATAACCGGCCAGGCGATTGCGATGATACATGTGGCCGCTGATTTCGCTATGAATCATACCTTTGGAAAGGTCGCCGCCCGGCTGCAGATAAGCGATCGCACCCGACTCAACGCGCACAGGTGCCTGCGAGAGGTTGATCAGGGACGATACTACCGCCAAAATGCGGCTGCCACCCAAAGTCAGGTATTCCGTTTCCAGGATCAAGCCTTCAAATCCTGGGCGTTTGCTTTGCACGCGTGTCCGCGCCCCAGTCCAGAGCTGGCCGCCCAATCCGATGCGTTCCGCTTTTGCGCCGCCAAACGCATCCCGATAGAGCTGTACGTCACCGCCACGCTCATTATAGAAAATGGGATGGATCCCGCCAAACCATGGCTTGGTGGACTTGAAGGTGCCTTCTTGCGGATACGCGGAATACAAATGATTAATGCCGCCGATTTCAAGGGCATGACATGATCCGCAGAATGCCGGGTCGACAATGAAGCGCATCAGTCCGTTGTCAACGATATACTTCCTGCTATTGTCCGCCAAAGCGTTACTGGCAGAGCTTCTCACGTTTCCGGGACATTCTTTGACTGTCACGGCGCTACCATCGCCGATCTTCAAGCAGGCAAACTCGGAAGTCTGCACGCTGCCGCGCGTTTTCAGGGTCACGCGCCCCAGACCGACCTCGGGCACTGCCGCCCCCGCCCCATTAGCATGCGGTGCCACCCCGGCCTCGCCAACACTACTAACACTAACGATTGCCTCAGCAGTGGCCGGGTTGGCAGCCAGGACGTTTTCAAAAGCCAACGTATCCGGCTGACAGTGCCAGCCTTCCGGCATCGTGACCTGCAGCGTACCAGTCATCGATTTCATGGTCCGCATACTGGAAACGTGAAGTTTGCGGGCCGCTTGGTTGCCATTGAGCAGCACCGGCTGATCAAAGCCATATTCGACTGCTCTGCGGGGCTGCAGCTCATGATCTTTAGCAATGCGCCCTTCGATCAATAATGAATATTGCCGGCGCACGCTGTCAATGTTGCCGCTACCGGCGTAAAAGTAGAGCGGCGCGATCTCGGCAACCTGTCCCGGCTTGACTTCCGGGAACTGCAGGAACGGGCAGGCGATATTCGAAAAGGCCGGTGCTTCCGCCACACTGCCGGGATGCCAGATCACGCCAAGTACGTTGCCGTCGCCTTCTACAGCTGACCAGGTTTCCTGCCAGCAATCGCCCTTGCGCGGCAGATCATCCTCTTGCGGAAATTCGCCGGAGATAATGTCCTCGATCAGATAACCGCTCTTATATGGCAGCGCTATTCTGCGCCGGGTTGTCATCCCGGCGGGAACTACCTGGGCCTGCAAATTGAGCGTTTCTTGGCTGCTGTTGTACAAGCGGTAGGTAACCTGGATCAAAGTGCCGCTCAACAGACGGATGGTTTTCTCGAAAAGAAGGCCTGGGTGCTGCAACGACGCAACGCTTGCCACCAGCGCATCTGTGCGGGCCTCAATTGTCATGGGCAGAGCCTCGAATTCATTAGGCCAGAATGGCGGACCAAGGGATTCGATGTCTTGCGCCCCAATCAATTCGCCCGTCATGCGATCAATGATTGTGAAGTGTCCCCCGTGTTTGCGCAGCTTTAGGCAGAGGGCTTCATTTTCCAGCACACCGTCCTTTTCCGTTATTCCGGCAATGCTGCCGCCAAGCGGGACAATTACCGCTGTCAGAGGCTGGATGCGCGAACACCGCTCGCGGCCGCCGTCGCCGCCAACTCCACCGCTGCCACTTTCATCATCATTATAAAAGGCAAGTGCATCGAGGTGATAGACCCCCGGCTGATCACAACTGAGCGTGATCGGTATGCCTGCGTAATGCCTGGCATCCGCTGAGAAATGACCATTTTGGTCGCGATCCTGATGAGCCTGATCCTGATTCTGATCCTGATATGCGACTGTCAGTCCCGGGCTCGGGGTGATCTGCAACCTGCCAGCAATCGGACGATCGAGATTGTTCTTCAGACGAATGTATGCCTTGATTTTTTGTCCTTTCGCAACGAAAGGCGGCAATGCTCCCGGATAGAGATCGATCGTGAGCGGCTGCCTTACGCGGATGCCGGTTTCAAGCACGATCGCCTCCGTGCCCACGACGGCAATCGTCTTAATGCGGTTGGCCGCCTCGTCTTTGTCCTTCTGAGGGACTTCCGCTCCTATTTTTAAATCGCAACGATGCTCGAGGGCCGTCTTTCCTTGGAGCTTCTGCTGAAACTCGGCGTTCAGTTTCACAGCCTCGTCGCCGGAAGCCTTCAGGTAAATTGGCACCTCCTGCTCCGCTTTATTCTCCAGCAACCAGCAGACCTGATGGTCCATGCCGGCAACCGGGGCGGCGTCGCTGATTGTGCTGCCAACTGACCAGCGCTCATTTTCGATGGCAGTGATCGCCTTAGCCTCGCGGTCAACCACTACTCTGAGAAACTCGCTGCCGGCGCGCCAGGTATATTGAAAAGCCTTCATGCCATGCCATTTTTCATCATCCTCACGGACTTCAAGGCAGCGTTCGTATGTGTCATACCAATCATGGCGCGCAAAGAAATCCCTGGCCGGGCCTTGTTGTGCAATGAGCGGGATATAGTTCTGCATATATACCGTTGTTTCGGGAACCCAGAAAAAACCCGTCTTTTTATAAAGCGGCACGGCTTTCATATTGGCGGGCCAGGTGTTCAGATCCAGCCGCCTAACCTGCAGCTGAGTTGCCCGCTCAACAGCCTTTTTCAGCAGGGCTTTACCCACCTTGCAGCCGTGGAAATCCGGGTGGACGTTCAGCAACGAAATATAGGCGGCTTCCGGTTCTTTTTCATAACGCACCATTTCGCAATAGCCCAGGATGGTGTTATCATCGTCGCTCAGGGCCAGCTCAATCGATATGGCAGCGGTCTCTTTCATCCAGTCCAGCATGCGCTGTTCATTAAAAGGAATCCCACCGCCGAACCCAAATGGCCAGGCACCCATGCTTTCATTCCACATCACAGCCAGCTGAGCGGCATATTTCGGATCATAGGGTATCACTTTGTAGTTGATCATCATAAGGCACTGCACCTCCGCGTCCAGGATAATAGGCGAAGACTAATAGTTAAGACAGTTCACCAATATATCAAGATTATCACGCCATTTTCGGCCGGTCAACGACCGAGAACCGTTCCGAGCCAACATTACCGGATTGCCAATGGATCGCCGCCGCAAGCATCCATAAATGTAATGTTTCGGCGTAAAAAAGGAAAACCTATGCCTGTTACCGAATTTATGGTATGCACTGTGAAAACGCGATAAAGTCGCGGAAATGCCTTCGCCTTAACTGACGCTGGCTTTTGTGGGAGGGAATTACTCTTGGGGAAATGCCAGAACCGTGTTATTGAGGTGGAAAACGAGTCCTTCGATCGCATTCCGGTCTCCACCCACCTGCTTGTTGCGGGGGAAGATATTGTTCAAGTTGCCACCAATTATCTGGATGGCCTTACACAGGAGGGCGACTGGGTTGTCCTCAGCGAAAAAGCTGTGGCAGCAACAGAAGGAAGAGCGATCCCGCTCGACGAGATCAACCCATCCCGCATGGCCGGATTTCTCAGCAAATTCGTGCGCAAAACCCCTCACGGCATCGGCCTGAGCATGCCGGAGACTATGGAAATGGCCATCCGTGAAGTGGGGCTGCCGCGCATCCTGTGCGCTGCAGCACTTGGTGCTGTTACCAAAGCTGTCGGAATGAAAGGTGTCTTCTATCAGGTGGCCGGGCGCAAAGCAGCCGCCATTGACGGGCCAACCTCCTCAAATATACCGCCCTATGATCATTGCGTCATTTTGGCTCCCAGCGATCCGGACGGCATCGCCCTCAGGATCAGCACGGCGATTGGTCGCCAGACTGCAATCGTGGACGTCAATGATCTTGGTTCAGAAGTCTTGGGCGCCACCCCGGGGATCGATCGGCGGAAACTCCGGCTGATCATGAGTGACAACCCGCTGGGACAAGGCAAGGAACAGACCCCCATAGGGATCATCAGGCGGGATCTGTCGCACATGCAGGTGGCAGCGACCGCGACTGGGGCGAACGCAGCTGGCACAGCCGGGGCAGCTGAGACGGCCGCAGCGAGCGCAAAATGAGCTGCCAAAGGCTGCCGTAATGGCAGCCTTTTAAAATCATCAGCATCAATCATCGGCACCGCATTATCCCTTGATAATCCCGTTCCCGACAGCATATTCGGCAATCTGAACAGCGTTCAGCGCCGCGCCTTTCAGCAACTGATCACCAGAAGCAAACAACTCAATCCCATTAGGGTTCGAAAGATCCGTGCGCAAGCGGCCGACCAAAACCTCGTCCTTTTCACTGCATTCGATCGGCATTGGGAAATGGTTGTTGACACGGTCGTCAACCACTTTTACACCGTTAGCGGCACCCAGCAGGGCACGCACCTCATCGAGGTCAACCGGCCGATCAGATTCATAGTTGATCGACACGCTATGCGCCCTGACAATCGGCACGCGCACGCAGGTTACCGCGATCGGCAATTCCGGAAGAGAGAGGATTTTGCGCGTCTCCTCAATGACCTTGTTTTCCTCATCATTGTAGCCATTATCATAAATAGGCGAATCATGCGAGAAAAGGTTAAACGCGATTTGGTGTTTAAACACTTCGCGCGGCAGCGGCTCCCCGGCTAAGAAGGCTTTGGTCTGATTAAGCAGTTCCCGGGCCGCCTTGGCACCGGCTCCACTCGTCGCCTGATAACTTGAGACAACCAGGCGCTTGATCGGATAACGCTTCAGAATCGGGTAGATCGCCATCGTCAAAACAACCGCCACGCAGTTCGGGCTGGACACAATACCCTTGTGCCTCGCGATTTCAGTCCCATTGATCTCAGGGATCACCAGCGGCACGTCGGCCAGCATGCGAAACGCAGAAGTCTTGTCGATGATCAGCGCGCCAGCTTTGACGGCGTGGGCGGCAAACTGCTTGCTGACGCCCGAACCGGCACCGAAAAATGCTATTTCCACACCCTCGAAGGAAGTTTCCTTCAATTCTTCAATGACGACATCGCGGCCGCGAAACGGCATGGTCTTTCCGGCCGAACGCCCGCTGGCCAGGAGTTTTATCGAACGGATCGGAAAATTGCGCATATCAAGCATCCTGACTGTCTCCGAGCCGACTGCTCCTGTTGCGCCTACTACCGCTACATTATAATCACGCATCCACGCCACCCCTTTTCTCTTATCATTTATTATTATAGCATGCTCTGGCCGCCCGTGTTTTCTCGGATGAATTTATTCTATGATAGCAGTATACTGCAGGACAATAAAAATCAAGCAAGAAATGTTTACTCAGGTGGGAGGGATTACCTTGAACAAAATACGTTTTCGCGATTTAGAGTTAAAACCGGAAGAAAAGGCTCAGCTGTTCCAGAAATATGCCCAGGATTCGGCCCCAGGCGGCTTGAAAGCCTTGGATCCCGGTCGGCGCAATTTGCGTGTTCCCGTGAAGCAGGAAGTGCCGCCGCTGGACCCCAATTCAGTCGCCAAAGAGCTTGGTCGTACAGTTGTTTTCAAGCACGCCGGTTCCAAATATGAGGCTGACGGAGAAAACATTAGGAAGAGAGAGGACTGACACTCGATTTTTGCTGTAGTGCTTGGTCTGATATTGGTATGTTCCTGGAGCGCCGCCACGATTTAATTCCAGCTTAGCAGCGCTGGCTGTAAGGATTTGTGCGCTGACCTTGTCATGATTATAAGGAGCATAGAAGTGGAGTAGCACGCATGAAGCAGGACGCAAAACAGGATGCGAAAAGGGGCACGGTTAATTAGGTATTTGGAACTTTTAGAACCGTCCCCAAAGTTCCTTCAATCAATGCCGAGGCCGCCCGTTCGGGCGGCCTTTCCTTTTCGCGCTCTCTCGCGCGCTTTCTTATTTTCTTTTATCCGCTTTTGTCTTCTTACTCGCCTCTGAGTTCTTTGTTGCTCTTGACTTTGGCCTGCCAGGCGTGCAGTGCCAGCGCCACTGCGATTACGCCGTATGCCAGGAAGACGCGGAAGTATTCGCCCACCTGCGGGATGCCCAGAAGTTTCTGGCCCGCTAGCGGCGAAACGATGAACAAGGTATGGAAGAGGAGTACGCCAACAATCGCATTCCAGATGGTCGCCTTACGGGTCGTGGCTCCACCCACCAGCAGCGCCGCAATGGCGAACGTGCCAACTTGTTCGTGACTGTTGTAGGTGTTCATTGTGCCGATATTCTGCAGGAAAATCAACTGTCCCCATGCCGCCAGCACGGTCGAAATAACCAGCGCCACCGTGCGGGTGCGGTTCACATTGATACCAGCCACCTCGGCAATGTGCATATCCTGCCCGACCGCCCGCATCTGTTGGCCCAAACGTGTGCGGATCAGGAATGAAATGGCCCAAGCGAGCAGCGCCGTGACTACAAGCGTCAAAATTGGTATCCGCCAGGGACCGATCGGGATCGAGCCAACCTCAGTCATGATGAAACCGTCCCAGATGAAATCAAGACCGCGGTCCAACGCATAGGAAATATCGAACAAGTCGATCGTATTCTTTAACCCAATACCGGATGGCAGCATGATGGCGGGATTCTTCATCGGAATAACCCAACCGAGCAGCACCAGGAATACCAACTGATAAACACCGTTGGCAAAGAACCCCAATATCATGCCGGTCACCATTTCACGGCCCTTGGCTTTGTTAAGCACCAGCGCCGTCAGCCAACCTAAAACCATGGCAATTGGCACCGAAATGAGGGCTGCTAAACCAAACCCCCCCAGCCCGGTCCAACCGTAGTGCGTAGTTATGATTAACGCAGCCTGACCAGCCATAGCGCCAACGACAATACCAAAGTTGAGACCCAGGCCGGCAATAATCGGAATCAGCAGCGAAAGCACCAGAAAGCTGTTTCTGCCCAGCCGGCCGAGTAACTCGTTGATCAAATAGTTAATATCCAGACCGGCCGCGATAATGCCGCCAATGGACAACAGAAGGAAGAAAATCGGAACCGAATTTTTGCCTAAAACCGCACCAATCTTCTTCGTGTTAACATGCGCATGCGCGTGCGCTTGCGTTTGCGCGTTCGGGGTATTTGCGGATTGAGCAGGTACTTTTTCCGGCATAACGATTACCTCCTTCCTACCCTGGTCAAGGCGTAGAGGATCGCACCATTCTGGATGATCATACGCGCAATTTCACTGATGCCGCCGCCGACTTCGGATCCGTCCAGAACGGTCTGGACTACCGGTAGAGCGGTCGTCAACAGCGTGAAGAACAGGATCGAACCGATAATGACCTGACTGATTGTTGCCTTGCGCAACGTCGCACCACCGATCAGGATGGCCGCAATCGCAGGAAAGGCCATATAGAGCGGTGCGTTATAGAGCTGCAGGAACCCGTAACTTTGAGCGTAAACAATGATACCAATCGCACCCAGTACGGTAGACATGATTACTCCGGTATAACGCATCTTGCGGATATTGATCCCGGACGAAGCGGCGTACTCCGGATTGGAGCCGACCGCCAGCATGGCCAAACCGGTCCGCGAGCGGAAAAACAGATACATCAATACGCAGAAGAAACCGAAAAATAGCAATAGGCCTGTCGGGATCGTCATTGCAAAGTTTCCGATCACAATATTAAACGCGAGAAAGTTGTTCAGCACACCGGCGTAATAATCGTACAGAGTTAGCGTATAGCGCAGCCCCTGTCCGCCAATTGCGAAAATCATGGATGGATTCTTAATCGGAGCCGTGAGCCAGAAAATTGCCATACCGGCCACTACTGAGAACCCGACATAAGTTCCAACCATCATTTCCTGACCGGCCACTTTCTCGAGCAATTTAGCATAGAGCCAGCCAGCAATCACGGACAATGGGAGAGCCAGCAAAATTGCCACGAAGAACCCGGTAAATCCAGTGAGGTTCATACTCATACTGAAAACTCCGCCGACCAGACCGCAGATTATCCCAACCGGCAGACCGAAGTTTAGCCCGGCACCGCAGGTAATCGTCGGAACCATCGCCAGCACCAGCAAACCATTCATGCCAACACGTTTTAGCGAATCGCCCAGCAAGCTGCCGAGATCCATTCTGTAGATCACAGCCAGAATCAACAGGGCCAACAGGAAGCAGGTGATGATCAGACGCGGCACGCCGTACCATTCAAGAAAGTTAGCCACAGCCTTAATGATCCTATTCTCCGCTACTCTCCCGGAAGAAGCCGGCGTTGGCGCATTTGCATTGGCATTTGTATTGGCGTTGCTCATCTCAACCTACCTCCTTTACATTGCCGGCTTTGCCGGCCATCATCAGACCATATTCCACGTCGGAGGCATCTGGCGGCAAGATACCGACCACTTTGCCTTCGTAGACAATGGCAATGCGATCGCAGATTTTCCGCAATTCAGCCAGCTCGCTGGAGGTCATCACAACGGTCATACCATGCGTGCGGTTGAATTCCACCAACAGATCAAGCACCAACTGTTTGGCACCGACGTCGATTCCGCGGGTCGGTTCTGATACCCAGAGCACTTCCGGTTCCAGGGTGAACGCCCTTGCAATACAGACCTTCTGCTGATTACCGCCGGAAAGTCTCCGAACTAATTGCATCGGGCCAGTACAGCGAATATCGAGATCTTTAATCATCTTCAGCGCGTGTGAACGGATTCTCTTACCATTCTGTAGGCGTAACGAATTCAAAGGCCCCTTGTACAGAAATTTATTCTGAGCCTGCATGCTGGTAAGCACAATATTCATTTCGATAGATTCATCCAGTAATAAACCGACTCCGCGGCGGTCTTCAGACACAAAGGCCATCTGGGCCTGCAAGGCCGCTTTGGAATCATTCAAAGGCACATCCATGCCGCCTTTGACGACCTCTCCCATTGCCGGATACATCCCCATGACACCGTTGGCGATACCGACTTTCCCATGGCCAGCCAAACCACCGATGCCAAGAATCTCGCCTTTACGGACCCGCAGATTCAGCCCCTTAACCCGCTCACCGGGCATTTCGACCCGCAAATCGCTGATCGAAAGGGCGATCTCACTATCCGACGGTTCGAAGCCGCGCGGTGGCAGTTTGGCGCGCTCAATTTTGCGTCCGACCATCAACTCCGCAATACGCTCAATTTTGGCTTCGTCCTTGGGCATTTGCGCCACGATTTCACCGTCGCGCAGGATGGTAATGTTATGACTGATACTCATCACTTCGTCCAAACGGTGCGTAATAAACAGAATGGCGATCCCTTCCGCAGCCAGCCGGCGCATCGCGTCCAGCAGGTACTCTGCTTCGCTTTCCGTCAGCACGGCGGTGGGTTCGTCAAATACCAGCAACTTAATATTCTTTTTATCAATTTCGCGAGCGATTTCCACAAATTGCTTATAGCCGACCGGCAAACCTGCCACCGGAGCCCATTCATCAACAGAGAGACTGAGCTTTTCGAGCGCCGCCCGCGCATCTTTGCGCATCGCGGGTACATTCAGCGTCTCCATCTTGGCACCCAGAACGCGGCTGACCACGTTCTTGCGGGTGATTTCCCGGTTCAGCTTAATGTTCTCGGTTATCGTGAAACCTGGCAACAGCATAAATTCCTGATGGACCATGCCAATTCCAAGTTCCATGGCACGGCGCGGAGATTCAATCCTGACGCTTTCTCCGTCAAGCATTACTTCACCGTCAAAACCGCCGGTTTCATGGATTACGGGCATTCCGAACAAGATGTTCATCAGGGTGGATTTGCCGGCTCCGTTCTCACCGACCAATGCGTGAATTTCGCCCGGCCTGACTGAAAGGTTCACATCTTTAAGAACGGTAGTACCAAAGTAAGCTTTGGTGATCCCTTTCAATTCCAACACGAAGGAGTCAGACATGGCTTTTTCCCCTCTCAATACGAGTCTGATACGGATGTGCAGGTTATAAAACAAGGTGCCGGGCAAGGCCCAGCACCTCGCGATTCCTTATGAATCAGAATCAGAAGTTATTTACCGCCAAAAATAATGGAATCGAAGATGTACATATAGAAATTACCGTTGTTGCTACGTTTCCGGAAGGACAGAGCCTTATTACCGGAGCTGACTTCCACCAACTGTTTGATGGCTGCGGCGTCTTTAATGTTGATGGTCTTTTCGACTGCGCGTTTCGCAATGTCGACACCAGCAGTGGTGTGGAGATAACCGGTTGCTGCCGGCCAGGTCGCAAAACGACCAGCGCCGCCACGCTTCACGATTTCAGCTTCGATAGCATCGGAGATTGCCGGGAAATTGCCTTTCATAGCGTCGGTAATTTCCAGACCGAGTGCGCCGGGATAACCGTGTGTCGGGCTCGGGCAGCACTGTTCGGGGAAGATCGCACCAGTCTGCAGAGCGGCCACGATAAGGGGCTCCTGCATACCGCAGTTGGTCGAGAAGAGCGCGATGTCTTTGCCATGTTTGGCAACCTGACGCGGCACATCTTCCAGAATGAACTGCTGGGCAGCGGGGAGTCCGCCTTCACCCATCGGGTCCGGAGCGGTGACATCGACGAATTCCAGTCCGATTTTGGCACAAGTCTCTTTCATGATGTTACGACGGCTTGACAAGTCCTGATAGGACATATGGCGCGGGAAGGAGTAATGCAGGAACTTTTTGGCACCCATTTTCTTGGCAAGCTCAACAATGGTGGTACCACGGGAAATGTTGTCTGGAATCAAAGAAACATCAACATACTTTTCGATTAGTGGCGGATCCTCATGCGGCTCGCCGACAACAAAAATGATGTCCGGACGGAGCTCTTTGACCTTGCGGATTGCGGCCACTGTTCCAGGAACGGCCTGGTTAATAACGATCGCTTTTACATCCCTGTCGGAGGCAAGACCCGTAATTTGAGCAATGTACGTCTCCTGCTCATTCATGAAGTTATCGGGATAGGTGACGTGCTTGATCATGCCGGGATACTTTTTGATCGCACTCTCAGCTCCGCGATACTCGTCTTCGTTCTGCGAAACTGTTCCGGTCACAACTCCGATCTTGAAGTTGGCTCCGGCGACTGTTAGGGCTGACAAAGAGATGACTAGAACCAACGCGAGAGAAACCAACAGGAGTCTTTTTGCCATTTTTACTCTTTCCTCCTTCAAAATGCTGACGGGAGCAGATTAACTGCCCGTCGATTAAATATATACGTCGCTATATTTCTACGATAGATTCCATTCTCCTCCCTAGGCATTCTCTGATTAATTAGCAATTTGATGGAATTGTCGCATGCATACCGATTGCGACACCACTTTTTTTTTCAAAATGATCGTGAGTATGATCATGGATGTGTCATGGGCTACGCCCATGATCACAACAAGCTGCCAGGCGTAACATTAACCCGGCAGGAAGGAGATGATATTAGCAGAATTATCTCTTGGGGGTGCCGCATTTGGACGCAATCATAACTACCGATCTGACAAAATGTTTTCAGGATGTACCGGCGCTTGGCAACTTGAATTTGCGCATCAAAGCCGGCACGGTGTTTGGTTTTCTGGGACCAAACGGGGCGGGAAAGACCACTACGATTCGGTTACTGCTGGGATTGCTGCAGCCATCCGCAGGCAGTGCGGAAGTCATGGGCTGGTCTGTCGCGCATGACGCCCGACACATCCGCGAGCGGGTCGGCGTTTTGCTTGAACATCACGGACTTTATGAGCGGCTCAGCGCTTATGATAATCTGGCTTATTTTGCTGATATCTATCATCTGGAGGCTAGCGTCAAGGAACAACGCATTAAAGAACTACTGGGGAGCATCCGTTGCTGGGAGCGCCGCCACGAAAAAGCGGGCAGCTGGTCGAAAGGAATGAAGCAGAAGCTGGCGATCGCGCGGGCATTGATCCACGATCCCGAACTCGTTTTTCTGGATGAGCCGACTTCGGGACTGGATCCGGCTGCCGCCCATCAGCTGCGCGATGAACTGGTGGAATTGGTCAAGCAAGCTGGCAAAACGATCTTCATCACTACTCATAATCTGGAAGAGGCCGAAAAGGTCTGTGATCAGGTAGGCGTAATTGATCGCGGACAGTTATTGGCGACTGGCAGCCCGTCGGAGTTACGGGGTAGTTTCAGCCGCCCGAAAGTGATCATTACCATCGGTGGTGGCGCAGGGGCTGCGGAGGTCGCGGACGGCCCGGAGGTCGCAGGCGGTGCGGAAAAGCCATCGCCCCTGGCCGCGAAAGCTCTGGCCGCCCTTAAGCATGTAAGCGGTGTGCAACCGGTCGCGCAGCAGTCGGTCGCGACCCGCGGCCTCGTTGCTGAAAACCGCATTTCCGTCGAATTATCCGACCCGGACAGCGTGCCGGCGATCATCCGCGCACTAGTCGCAGCTGAGATTCCGATTCAAGAGGTTCATAAAGTGAAGGCCAGTTTGGAGGATGTTTTTCTGAGTCTGACGCAAGAGGAAGGCAGCCCGCCTTCGCACACTACCGTCACCAACGCCGACACCGGCACAGCCGCCGACACCGGCACAGCCGCCGGCACCAGCACAGCCGCCACTACCGCTGCGCAGCAAAAAGGGGGTTCGCAGTAGAATCATGCGTGACATTATGATTGTTTTTCGCAAAGAGATGAAGGAATGGCTGCATGCCAAAGGTGGCCTGGCGTCAATCGTCTTCAATCTACTGATATATATGGGTATGTTCGGCGTAGTCCTGCCGCTGGCGCAGGTTGAGATCTGGAAAGTCCCCAACCAGCTTTTGGTGTTCTATTTCTTTTTCCTGCCGTCACTAATCGCTTCGACCACTACCGCGGACGCCTTTGCCGGAGAACGCGAGCGCAAAACGTTGGAAACGCTCCTCTCCACGCGCCTTTCCGATCGCGCCATTTTCCTGGGTAAACTCGCCGCGGTCTCTGTCTATACCGCCACTATGCTGTTCGCCATAGATCTAACGGTCCTTACGGTCGTAAACATTGCGGACGGCAGCCCGCATTTCTTCATGTTTCCTGGCGAAACGCTCTTCATGCTGGGACCGCTAGCTTGGATTGTCACCTTGTTCGTCGCCAATCTGGGGCTGTTCATCTCGCTGAAAGTCCAATCCGCACGCATCGCCCAGCAAATCGGCTCTTTTGGATCGCTCCTCATTTCGCTGCCGGTCCTGTTCGGGGTCGTGGAACTGTCGATGTCCTGGAAAAATCTCCTCATGGTCGGCACAGTGCTACTCGTGGCTGTCGCCGTCTCCACCGCCGCGTCGATTGCCCTCTTTCAGCGACAGAAGTTAATCCAATGATTATCTGCTGATTATCTGCGCTCGCCGGGCCCAATTCCCTTCCATGCCTGGCGGGCTCGTTGCGCAGAAAGGCGCAGCATTTCCAGCGGATCACCAGCCCGCTTCATCTGATCATAATTCAACTCTAAGACTACCACGCCCTGATAATGCCGCCTCGCCAGCCACTGCAAGTATCCATCATAGCCAACGGTGCCATAAATCAGCGGCGCGTGACCAATTCCATTATGATCAATATCATGCAAGTGCACATGCACGACGCGCTTGATGAAATCGTCGTTCAGTTCATATGGTACTCCCCGATCACGTTCGTTTCTGGCGCAATGGCCCATATCAAGTCCCAGCCCGAGCGCTTTGCCCGCGACTTCTTTAACAATATCGAGAATTTCGCCGCCAAATTGCCCGACCCGATAGACCGCAGTCGAAAAACCCATCGTCTCCAGGGCGATTTTCACCGGATAGTCGCCTACGACTCCGACTGCCCAGCGCAGAAAATCCCGGGTGGCCCTGCGCAATTCAATAGCGTCGTAGCGATCCACTCTTCCGGACGCGCCATGCAGATTGATGACACTCGGGCTGCCCTGCCGCACAGCGCATTCCAATGCCAGATCGAGCAAATTACGGAAGATCTCTTCCGAGGCCGCCCTCGCCTTCCCAGCCCCATGGTAATCGCAGATGGGAAAATCTTCGGGATAAGGTGCATGAAAATGGCAGCGGAACCCGGCCTCCAAGGCCTGGTAAGCTTGGGCTGCCGCTTCCGACATATGTTCCGGCGGCGGGTTAATTTCGATGTCGGTGATTCCGCATGCGCGCAGCGTCGGAAACAGTTCCACGAGGACGCACTCGTCCCACCATTCATGATTAAAACTGAAACCGAGGCGCAATTCCTTCACCTCGCGCCTATCACGCCCATTGCGCCCGTCACGTCCATCGAGCATTTCATGCACTCTCCACCGCTTGTATTTTCGACCGGAAGGTCAGTGCCACGCCACTCAGCACCAGCAAGCCCCCGACCCACGCCATGGGTGCCAGCACTTCGCCCAGCCACAGATAACCTAGGATTACCCCGACGACCGGGTGCAGAAACATGGCTGCGGCCATAACGCCAGCCGGCATGCGCGCCAGACAGTAATTCCAAGCTACATAACCGAGCGCCATGCATCCGACTCCGACAAAGAGCAGCCCTGCCCATCCCGGCAGATTAATGACTGGCCAGCCTTGCACAGAAACTTCCCACGCCGTAAAAGGCACTACCAGGATCGTCGCAAACAGTTGTGACCAGGCGGTGATCTGAAATGCCGGCAACTTCCCGGCGAGCGGCTTGTTCAGCAGCGTATAACCGCATGATCCCAGCATGGAAAGAACTAAAAAAATATTGCCCCAGAAATCGCTGCGCGTCAAGGAAAACTGGCGCAGATCGCCGACCGAGAGCAGCACTACGCCGACAAGCGCGATAATCGTACCGAGAATGCCGAACTTGCCCATATGCTCTTTGAAGAGGATGCGGGCGGAGATCATCAGCGCCACCGGTTCGGTAATGCTCAAAATGGCCGCCACCGAGGAAGTCGTGTAGTTCATACCGACATACTGAAAAATGTAAACAAGTGTAATGCCGATCCCACCGACCGCCGCCAGTCTGGGGAATGCTGCCCGTAGCGCTGGCCATTCATCCTTCTTCGGCCACGCGAACGGCAGCATGACAGCAACCGCGATAATGAAACGTAAAAACATCAGTGTAAAGGGCCCCATCTGGCCCAGCAAAAACTTGCCGACGCTGTAAGATGCGCCCCAAATAATATTCCCACCGACTAAGACTGCAATTACAAACCATTTGCTGGGCTTACTCATCAACAGATGCCTCCGTGGAGCCAAACTTCAGACGCGGCCGCGCACAACCGCCCGCCAAACGCAACGCAGCCGCGCACCACAGTCGCACAATGCAAGGGCCACCTGATCCAGGCAGCCCTTTTCATACAACGTAATAACTCTATCACACTGCGTTACTTCTTGCCAACCACCAATTCCCCATTCACAATGACCTTCTCGCACTTAGTGGCTGTTTCTGTCGGATCGCCAGACCAAATAACGATATCAGCGTCTTTGCCCTTCTCAAGGCTGCCGACCCGATCCGCGACACCGATAATCTCGGCCGGATTGATCGTAATCGTCTTGAGGGCGTCTTCCTTGGGTAGCCCTTCGCGCACGGCGACACCTACGGCAATCGGCAGAAGATGCAGCGGAATTACCGGGTGATCAGTCATGATCGCAATTTTGACGCCAGCTTTAGCGAGCACTCCCGGCGTGATCAGCGAACGGTCCTTCAGTTCGTATTTGGAACGCGTCGTCAGCGTCGGGCCGACAATAGCCGGAATTTTCTTCGCGGCGATAATATCAGCAATCTTATGGCCCTCAGTGCAATGCTCCAGCACGATTTTAACGCCAAATTCTTCCGCAATCCGGATGGCGGTCAGGATGTCATCGGCGCGATGCGCGTGTGCCCGCAAAGGAATCTCGCCCTTCAACACACGAATAACGGCTTCCATGCGCAGATCGCGATCTGGCATTTTTTCCGGATCATTCTTGGCGCGTTCCATCTTATTCAGGTAATTCTGCGCCTTCACAAAGGCTTCGCGCAGGTGTGCGGCTGTTGCCATCCGGGTCATCGGGGATTTCTTCTGTTCCGCATAAACCCGTTTGGGGTTTTCGCCGAAGGCGCTTTTCAAACCGACCGGATTCTTGATGATCATCTCGTCAATTACGCGGCCATAGGTTTTTATGGCTACCATTTCGCCGCCAATGACATTTGCCGAGCCTGGCCCGGTACAGATAGTGGTAATGCCGCCATGCAGCGCATCCTGCAAGCCCACATCTTCCGGATTAATCCCGTCAATCGTACGCAGATGCGGCGTTACCGGATCGCTAACCTCATTGTAGTCGCGACCCTCAAACCCGATCCCTTCTTCGCCGATACCGGCATGGCAATGTGCATCAATAATGCCGGGGGTAATTACTTTGCGCCCTGCTGAAATGACTTGCGCCCCTTCCGGTATCGCCAGGTCTTTACCAATCGCCTTGATTTTGCCATTTTCGATCAGGATGATTCCACCGTCGATCACGCCGGCTTTGGACATCGTAAACACTTTTCCGCCCTTAATGGCTAACATACCCGCACTCCCCTTCATAGAAAATATGTTGCTACGAATTTTCGCTAACTGCGTAAAAAATCCTTTTTTATTTCGTAAATCGAAAGGTTTGTGTATAGAAGGGGAAGACGCGGACGGCGGTGAGACAGCTGAATCGTCCCCGCGTCTCCCGCACCCGCGTCTCCCGCATCAAAAGGAAAAGGCCGCCTTTACGGCAGCCTTGACATTCAGAATCTACGCGTCTAGAACGATGACACCATCGACCCGGCCTTTGAGATCAGTTTCTTCATTTGTGCTTCATACGCGATCAATTCGGGCGGGTATGCCAGCGGCAACCGATATTCGAACTGCGCCCATTCATTGACATCGAATAAATTATCAGGATCGTAGAATCTGATGATGAAGAGTTCGGTTTTCTTGCTGATATACTCGGAAAAGAGACTGGCCTTTCTGGGGAATGCAATAATAGCCGTGTCATAGACGTCATTTTCGAGCGTCTGAACGGTGAAAGGGAAAAGTACCGTGCCCTTAATTCTTTCAGCTGCAATCATCATAATCGGCGACTTAAAGAGATCGGTCAGCGCTATGGTACTAGGCTTTCCCGCGTCTATCCGGGCAACTTTCACCTGAAACAAATTGTATTTATCAGTGCCAAACCGCTTCATATCGCCTTCCCAGGTATCGGCAATGCGGCTGGCGTCCGCGCCCTCAAGATAAAGATGTGATAGCAGGACGTTGGAAGTGAGCGGCGTAATTGTGACCGTTAGTTCATGCCGCCAAACTTGCGATTGCGAAAGAATCCGCGTTGTTTCTGCACCCAGCGTCAACTCGTTTTCGGCAGCAACAGGTACCAAGGCCAATCCATTCAGCAATAGGAGTAAGCCTGCCATTACAATTATGAGTGTCCTTTTCAAAGGGAGCACCTCCCGCAGAAGATACAGTTTTACCCTGTCTATTTCTCTCCAAACCCTGCATTTCCTGCCAGAAAGCGGATTTGTATTGTCAATAATGAAAAAGCGCCTTCCGGCAACAATAATTGCTGCCAGAAGGCGCATCAGCATAGCAGTCTATATCATTGGAATTCTCCGCACTGCGGATGATAATACCGTCATTCTATTATTATGGGCGCCTGAATGTAACCCCGGTATAACTCTCGTTCTCGCCAACATAAACATCGAGAATGAAGGTGCCGTTATTTTCGTTGTATTCGCCTTTCATGACCAGATAGGGTACTCCATCTTTACCGGGATCATTAATCTTAAAAGTATGTTTATTTAAAATTGACGTCAGAGTGCATAAATCGATCAGCGGCTTGGAAACCCGAGTGTCTGAGCTTTCCTCAATTTCGATTGGAGCTACAGATTCGGTTAAACCGGGCAGCAGTACTTTCCAGGTGTATGCTCCGATATTAAGTGGATCGGTCACGTCATAGAAATAGGCTACTTCCACCTCATAGGAACTGACATTGCCGATAACGATTGATTTTGTTTCCCGTGTAGGCCCAAATTTGATGTACATAAAGTGATCCCCGTCAAGCTGCGGATCGCCCCACCACGCGCCGTCAAGTAATTCCTCACCGACATCCGTTCCACAGCCTGCCATCGCGAGTACAAAGACCAGAATCAACGCCATCGCACTATAACGAAGTAAACCTTTCAATCCGGTCATCCCCTTTTCGCAAATTCACATTAAACCAAAGGTTTGGTTTATTTGCCAATTAGGCAAACAATCTCAAATTCCTGCCAGAGGTTAATAAATGTCTGACGACACAAGGGGACGGTTCTTCTGTGTCATTTGGATGACACAGAAGAACCGTCCCCTTGTGTCCCCCTGCAGCAAAAAAGCTCTTGAACATCAAGAGCTTTTGCGATCAAAATGGCGGAGAGAGAGGGATTCGAACCCTCGCTGGGGTTGCCCCCACTAACGGTTTAGCAAACCGTCCCCTTCAACCGACTTGGGTACCTCTCCGTGTATTAAATTGGGCTTTGCCCTACCTCAGAAAACAATGGCGGAGGAGGTAGGATTCGAACCCACGAGGCTTGCGCCTAACGGTTTTCAAGACCGCCTCCTTAAACCACTCGGACACTCCTCCGTAGTATTTATCCATAGTGCGATATTTATTTTAACACAGTCCCACGCCGGATGTCAATCTACGCCCGCATCTTTTGAGCTGGCAGAGTTACGCAGGTTTACCTGTTTCGTCCGTACGTGTTATAATTTTAGTGCTGGGAGCCAAGAGACCGCCACACCGAAATACCGCAACGCCAAAATGCCAGCACCATGCCACGCACTATGCGCCACCGTCATAGGGAGGTCTTAAATGATGCCCAAAACCCCAAGCAAATTCGGTACTCCTTATGATTTTTTTGCGCTAATCATCGCCGGCGCGCTAATTGTACCATTTTTTCTGGATCCTGGCACCACCGGCACGAACCTTTCCGGCCTGCACACCCGGTTGCATCTACCTCCATGTTTGTTTCTGGTAATCACTGGCCTGCCCTGCCCCTTTTGCGGACTGACTACCAGTTTCGCCTTGCTGACCCATGGCGCCCTTGGCCGCGCTTTCCTCGCCAACCCGAGCGGCCCGCCCCTCTATGGTATAATGCTTTGCCTGCTTGTCATCTATGTTACTTTGCGCCTCCGCGGCCGCGAAAACCTGCTGTTATCCTTGATCAACCGCATCTCCGGTAAAATGCTAATCATCATGTTGGTTGTCATGTGGATCGCGCGGCTAGCGGTTATCCCCGGCAATTAATTTGGGTGGCTGGCATCGTATTGGAAGGACTTTGCAGATTAGTATCCAAAATAATCATTCAAATAAAACTTTCCCAGGAGGAGGTCATCTTATGAGAAAAAACCTATACCTGCTAGTCGCGTTCCTTCTGATCGCCGTACTTTTCACCGGATGCTCCAAGCCTGTCAAACAGACCGGTACACTGTTTCTAACTTTTTCAATACCGCAAGGAGTTTCGGAATATCCCTCCTTGCCGCATGCTGATCGTGCCCTGTCTCACGACGGCGGACAGCGTCCAATTCCAACCGGCTCTACCACCTTAAACGTTGCCGTGTATAACAAGACCACAAATTGGTCAACCAAAACAGCTATCCCTGTTGATACGGGTCAGACTACCGCGACCACACAAGTGACCAACATTCCTGTTGGCAGCAACTATACTGTGGAAGTAATTCCCACAGACTCAGCTCCCACAGCCATCGCAATGGGCCGCACCGATGGCATTGTTGTACAGTCGGGAATAAGTACTTCCGCAACACTCACCGTAACGAAGTTCCAAGCCCTAAAGATCTCTTGTCCTGCAACAGTCGAACCGCTTAGTCCTCTGGCAGTATCACTGTCCTTATGCAGCCCGGTTTCGCTGGACTCGGCCGACTTAGCCAACGTTCGTGCATCATTCGTTGACAACGTGGCTAATCCCACTATTAGCGGTTCATTTGATCTCTTCTCGGCTACTACTCAGAGTCTCCCGGCCGGTTCTTGGGTAGACTGGAATATCGAAGATAACGTGTCCGATGTAGTAGGTACCTATTATCTCCTGGGTGTAGGTATGAAATATACTCAGCCTGTGACAAATTCGCTCTATTCTCTGTTCTTTCTCCTTGACACACCTCCGGCTGTTGTGGTTGAGACTGTTGAAACTGGTGCCATAACAATTGTCGTTGAATAGGAGGGAGGTATTCTGATGATTGCCGGCTATAGGCGCTGCCTGCCTGCTCTGCGCACCACCCTACGGACATTGGCAGCCGCCCTGTTACTCATCACCGTCTCCCTCGCCGTCAGCGCGCTCACGGCGTCCCCGGCCCTGGCCAATAACGGCGCCACCCTGCTGTTCGGCGACGATCCGGCGCTCGTTTGGGCGGAGTGGGAAATGATCCGTAATGGCGAGACACCCGCCACCGCAATCTATCCGATCAGCCAGGCTGAGCTGACGAGCCGCTATGGGTACAGTTTGTCCCCTAATTACCCCGGCTACGGTCTTACTGAAGATCAGACCCCCCAGGCCCCACCACCTGCCGCCAACCGCTTTGGCTTCACCCTGAGGCCGGTGGGCGGCGCTTACGGGCTGACGATGGCCACGCCGTTTAACAGAATGGACGACACTTTTCAACCGGTCGCAAACACCATGTACTGGTCCATGCCCCCGTGGGTTGAGGTCTATGACGAACTCACCGTCGGCGACTGGCTTTATCTGAAGATTAATGTCGACATGCGCTTTGATGCCGGCAAGATCGCCCAAAACAGCGGTAGCATTTTCCCGGTTTATCTTTTGGAATCCAGCACGCCGCGCGAGGGCTTTATCACGGCTGGTAATGGTCATTTCAGCCTTACGGCCGGTCGACTGCAGAGCGGCATCGGTTATGGCTATTTTGGCAATACCGTACTGAACGGTAAAGCCAATTATCTCGATCAAATTCAGTTCACGGCTTCCTCCGACAAATTCAAGTTTTTTTATCTTTATGGAACATCCTTTCCCTGGCTGACTCCGGAAGAGAAGACGATTCAGCAAACCCCCTGGGAATTCTCGCCGGAGCATGATCAATACTCTGATCCATATAAAACGTTCACCTATCACCGCCTGGAATATCGTCCATTTCCCTGGCTACTGGTCGGAGCGGCGGAAGGCAATATGCTGGGTGGTGTCAAGCCTGATTTGCAGTGCTTGTTACCTTTCAACGTCTGGCATAACACGTACGCCTACGGTTACAAGAATGTAATGGGATCAGTCGACGTGTCCGCCGTCCCATTTAAGGGACTGCATCTGTTTGGCGAATTCATGCTGGACGATTATCGGCTGCCCCGTGAAGGCGGCAGCCAAAAGCCGAACGCCTTCGCCTGGCAGCTGGGCGCACGCTACATCCTGCCGGTCGGCGGCGACAATTGGCGGCATATGATCGGGCTGGAATACACGCATGTCGACCCCTGGACCTACAACCACTTCTACCCGTATCAGATGTTCTATCAGCGCCAGCCCTACTCTTCAAGCATCCGAGACTGGTATATGGATTTTTGCATGGGCTATACCTACGGGCCGGACCTTGACCATTACGGGGTGTATTACCGCACCTTGTCCAAAGCGGGTGTCCAAGCCTCGCTGTCATATTTCCATATGATTCAAGGCGAAGTCGAGCTGGGTGCCTGTAACGATCCCGATTGCACGGACGCCACTCCGCATCCGTGGTATTCTCATAATGATGATTTGCAGCCCGTCGACGGCCACATTGGCACGGTGGAGATCTATAACACCGTCAGCCTGGATCTGCTCTGGCCGGTCTGGCGGTCGTTCAGCGTGATTGCCAGCGGCAGCTACAGCCATGTTCAGAACTACAGTCACATTGCCGGTGAGACTGGCAACCTGTATACTGCGCTGATTGGACTGCAGTACCGTTTTTAGCCGGCATTGCTCAGATACGGAGACAAGCGCCATTTTATGTACTCAATCGAATCGTCAGCCTCTAACTAAAACCCGCCCAAACGGCGGGTTTTTTCGTTTCATCACACCTGGAGCGAGGTCTTCTTCTGCCTGGAGGCCCTTGCCCTATTCCATAGGCAATTCCAATATTGCCTCCAGCTGATAAGCTTCTATGACATGACCGGCATTGTCTTTTTGATAGGCCATAATCCATAGGCGGTATTCTCCTGCCGTCAGTGCAGCCTCGTCCGGAAATTGATACTGCGGCTCAGTAAGGCCGGCTACGCGCTCCACCAAGGCATAGTCTGGCGTCAGCAACATTAACTCATAGGTTTCGTTATCCGATACCGATGTCCAATTAAAGAACGGCGTTGAGTCAGTTATTGGAATGACTGCTCCCGGTTCTGGTTGTACCGGCTCAAGCAATTCAAGCTGGTTTTCTGCAAAATGGATCGTCCTTTTAAAACGACGCTCTCCGTATGACCATCTCACCGTGAACAATACCGTATATTCATTGCCAGCCTCCAGTACGTCGGTAACATCTACGACATAAGCATCCAGGAACGATGCATAACCCAAATCCACGTATTTGCCATCCTTAAGATAAGACAGGGTCACTACAGGAGAATAACCATCAAGTTCTTCGCTGACAAGCACACCCACGCATAAATCCTGGGTATTGGTAGTCAGATCGTTGATTCCGCCCGGATACGCATAAGACAGATACGGCTCAATGATAACATCCGCTAATCCTTGCTTTGTCAC